>JAEEGF012255615.1_pt1 | contig 84915 bp, 53 predicted proteins | sample 9134171 | NCBI WGS metagenome assembly JAEEGF01 (sample SAMN16246542, study PRJNA631951) | gut metagenome | biome: gut microbiome; feature: rumen; material: AP-attached | host: Bos | place: Iran: Karaj | collected 2018-10 | reverse complement strand
TGACGCTGGTTTGCACTATCAGCTGGGCAACCGATGGCCCCACGAATGCCAAAGTACTCGAGTTTTATGCTGGAGCCAACGGTTTGAAAGGCAGTGCGTTGAAAACGAAGATGTATGAACTGATCAATCCCAACGGAAGAAAGAATGCGCTGGGCGAGGTCATGAGCACACCCTCGTACGACGGTCTATGGAATGCTTACAAGACAACTGACGTGACAGCACAAGGTTACATTTGGGACATGTACTCCAACGTGACCAAATACACACCAGGGGGAAATGCCCAAGGTGCCAACTACAGCGGGGAGGGTGACAGCTACAACCGCGAGCATTCTGTACCTCAGAGTTGGTTTGGAGGAAGTTCTCCCATGGTATCAGATCTTTTCCATGTGGTTCCTGTCGATGGATATATCAATAATACACGCGACAGCTATATCTTTTACAAGGTAACGAAGATAGATGAGAATAAATGCTCGAAAAACATGTTCAGTAAATTCGGTACTAGCACAGTAAACGGAAAAAGCGGCGAGAAAGTATTTGAGCCAAACGATGAGTACAAGGGTGACTTCGCGCGTATCTACTTCTATATGGTGACAGCCTACCAAGCTACCGCGGCATCCAGTTTCAGGTCAACGAAAGGAAATGCAACTGTAGAAATCTTCCAAAATGATGAATACAAGCCCTTCCAAGGCTGGTACCTGACGATGCTGATGGAGTGGGCAAAGAATGACCCTGTGAGCGAGAAGGAAATCAAGCGCAACAACGCTGTCTATACGTTCCAAAAGAACCGCAATCCCTTCGTAGATTACCCAGGTTTGGAGGACTTGATTTGGGGCAACAACACGTCCACTTCTTTTGATTACTCCAACTATACGAACCCCTATGGAAACGGAAGCAGTGGCGGAACTCCAGACGATCCAACGGCTTGCGGTCTTGCATACTCCAGCACTACTGCAACAGCCATTTTGGGCGCAACCTATAATGCTCCCACGCTGAAGAATCCCAACAACGTAGCTCCCATCACCTATTCCTCGTCAAACCAAAACGTTGCCACCATCGACGCAAGCGGAAACGTCAGCATCCTTGCCACAGGCACCACCACCATCACAGCCTCCTTCGCAGGTAATACCAACTATCAGAGCGGAAGTGCCTCGTACGTGCTTACCGTCAGCAAGCAGCAACCTGTAGGGAAATACTACTTTGCAGAAACATTTGACAAATGCGAAGAAAAAGGTGGAAATGATAACATCTGGAACGAAAATACCGCCAAACCAGTTGAAAGCAAGAACACAGACAATACTGGCTGGACTTTTACCAAAGGATATATAGCAAAAGAATGCATAAAACTGGGAACTGGCAGTTCTAAAGGCTCTGCCACTACCCCTGCCATCAAGGGCCTAAATGGCAAGACAGAGACTCTCCACTTCAAGGCTGCAGCATGGAATGGGAAGGACGAAGGGACAACCCTGAACATCACAGGCACAGGCTGCAAGCTATCATCATCCGTCACCCTCGTAAAAGGGAAGTGGACGGAATACTGCATCAACATAACAGGCACAGCTGACGAAGTAAAAATCACCTTTGAATCTGACAATCCGTCTAACAACCGTTTCTTCCTGGACGAGGTGAACATTCCCAATACCACAGCATCCACACTAAGGGGTGACATCAATGGTGACGGTGAGGTAAGTGTGGAGGACGTGACACGACTGGTGGATATCTTGCTTGGCAATACGACCGACACCAATGGAAGCGCTGACGTGAATGACGATGGTAAGGTCAACAGTGAGGACATAGGACCCTTAGTAGACATTATTCTGGGAAGAGCATCATAAGGATGGGAGGAAAAGAAGAACTCTTTCCTCGTATTTGAGCAAACAGAAAAGGAGGGCTTCAAGAGAGAAGCCTTCCTTTTTATCAAGAGTATTTTAGCTCAAGACAATGGAGAGCAGGAATAAAATGCTATTCCTCGCTAAGTAGTTTATGGAGGAATCTGTCGAGATCCTCATCCAAACCTGCCAACAGCTCTCCGTCGATCATAATCTGATCGTCATCCATCAGATAGATGTCAGAAAGCGTTTCATGCTCCTCATCCACCAATACATAAGAGAAGGGGTGGAGGATGGACATCTTGTATAGTTCGGATCGCATGTTCTTGATGCACTGACGTATGATGTTCTCTGCTTCGGCATAGAACTCCTCAGACGCGAGACCATGAATCCATTGCTCTATGACACAACGGTCGAGCTCCTCGTCATCGTCATCATAGGTGCGAATCTCACCTGTGTAGGGAATCACCTGCATGTGCAGGTCTGTCATCACAGGCTCACTGTCGACTGGGAACTTGGCGGCAACCTTACGTAGGGTCCGCTCAATCTGCTGGATGGTTTGCTGGTTTGCTTTCATATTGGTATAGATAAATCCACGGAGCAACCCCTTTCGTTAGAGGTTGCGTCCGTGACAATTCTTGAATTTCTTGCCTGAGCCACAGGGACAGGGATCATTACGTCCAGGAAGCTTTTCAGCTCGCATAGGCTGAACAGGCTGGCGATCACGTGTGTCGCGTGCTGCTGCCTGCTGCATAGCTTGATCTGAAAGATCCTCGCGTCCCTCGCGAAGCTGAGGACGACGCTCTGCTGGTGCATCCTGAGGTGCCTGCTCGCGAATCTGAATCTCAGGAATCATAGCACGCATGATAACGCTCACGGTGCGATCGTTGATCGTATTGACCATGTCGTCAAAGAGCTTGACACTCTCTAGCTTGAAGATCAGCAAAGGATCTTTCTGTTCATAGCTGGCATTGTGAACACTATGCTTCAGTTCGTCGAGCAATCGCAGATTCTCCTTCCAAGAATCGTCGATAGTGTGAAGCATCAGAGCCTTATGGAAAGCTGTCACAACGCTTTGGGAATCAGTTTCGTATGCTTCCTTCAGATTGGCAGAGATGTTGTACTGACGATTACCCGCAATGACTGGCACCATGATGTTCTCGTACTGAGCACCCTGAGGACTCTCGAAAATGACCTTAATCACTTTGTTGGCATTACCTGCCATGATGGTAGTTTTCTGTTTGAAGCGCTCAAGCACTTTCTGATAGGCAGCCTCAGCCAATTCGTCGAGGTTGGTGGTGTCCTTTTCCTCTGCGGTAAATGGAACTTCCATAGAGAAGATCTCGAGGAAACGCTCGCGACAACCCTCCCAGTCGTTGTTCTCGAGTATGCTGCATACGCGATCCCAAATCATATCGCTGATATCCATACCCAGACGCTCTCCCATGAGAGCATGGCGACGTTTCTCATAGATGACGGTACGCTGCTTGTTCATCACATCGTCGTACTCAAGCAGACGTTTACGAACACCAAAATGATTCTCCTCTACCTTCTTCTGCGCATTCTCGATGCTGCGGGTAATCATGGGATGTTCAATCATCTCGCCCTCCTCGAAGCCTAAACGGTCCATCACCTTGGCGATACGCTCACTGGCAAAGAGACGCATAAGTTTATCCTCGAGGGAAACGAAGAAGATGGAACTTCCAGGGTCTCCCTGACGTCCAGAACGTCCACGTAGCTGACGGTCAACACGACGACTCTCGTGACGCTCTGTACCGATAATGGCAAGACCACCCGCAGCCTTAACCTCAGGAGTCAGCTTGATATCAGTACCACGACCAGCCATATTGGTGGCGATAGTGACAGTACCCAACATGCGCTCCTCAGCCTTCCCATCGTTCATAACGGTGGTGAGAGTGCTGGTACCTGCTTTTGCCACAATGTCAGCCTCCTTCTGATGAAGTTTGGCATTGAGCACCTGATGAGGAATCTTGCGCATCTGAAGCATCTTTGACAGCATCTCACTGATTTCCACACTAGTGGTACCCACGAGGACAGGACGGCCAGAATTACGCATCAGTTCAATCTCTTGAATGACAGCTTTGTATTTCTCGCGCTGTGTCTTATAGACACGGTCGTTCATGTCGTTGCGGATAACGGGACGATTCGTGGGAACCTCCACAACATCAAGCTTATAGATATCCCAGAACTCACCAGCCTCAGTAACAGCCGTACCAGTCATACCAGCCAGTTTGTGATACATGCGGAAATAGTTCTGGAGGGTAATGGTAGCATAAGTTTGGGTAGCAGCCTGAACCTTAACATGTTCCTTTGCCTCGACTGCCTGATGCAAGCCATCGCTCCAACGGCGACCTTCCATAATACGGCCCGTCTGCTCATCGACAATCTTTACCTCACCATCCTGGATGACATACTCATCGTTGAGGTTGAACATCGTGTAGGCCTTGAGCAACTGTTGCAGGGTATGCACACGCTCGCTCTTGGTAGCATAGTCATTGAACACCTCGTCCTTCTTTTCAATCTTCTCCTCATCGGTAGCATCAGAACTCTCTATCTGAGACATGACGGTACCTATATCTGGCAATACGAACAACTGAGGATCGTTGACTTGAGAGGCCAACCAATCGTTACCTTTATCAGTAAGGTCCACGCTGTTGAGTTTTTCGTCTACAACGAAATACAAAGGATCGGTGGCCTCAGGCATACGACGGTTGTTGTTCTCCATATAAACCTCCTCAGTGGCAAGCATACCTGCCTTAATGCCTGGCTCAGAAAGGAACTTGATGAGAGGTTTGTTCTTGGGAAGAGCCTTGTGGCTGCGGAAAAGGGAAAGGAAACCCTGCTCAACCTTTTCCTTATCGCCACTCTCCTGTCCTTCAGAAATGAGCTTCTTTGCATCTGCCAGATACTGGGTAGCCAACTGGCGCTGAACGCCTACCAAGCGCTCGATGAGTGGCTGATACTCCTCATACTGTTGATCGTCACCACGAGGCACAGGACCAGAGATAATCAAAGGTGTACGGGCATCGTCGATGAGAACGGAGTCAACCTCGTCCACGATGGCATAATTATGGGAGCGCTGCACCAAATCTCTAGGCTGCTGAGCCATATTGTCACGCAAATAATCGAAACCAAATTCGTTGTTGGTACCAAAAGTAATGTCAGCAGCATAGGCACCACGACGAGCCTCGCTGTTGGGCTGATGTTTGTCAATACAATCCACACTAAGTCCATGGAACATATAAATGGGTCCCATCCACTCAGAGTCACGCTTGGCGAGGTAATCGTTGACAGTAACCACGTGAACTCCGTTTCCTGTCAAAGCATTGAGGAAGACAGGCAGCGTAGCAGTAAGAGTCTTACCTTCACCAGTGAACATCTCAGCAATTTTGCCTTGATGAAGGACGGTACCTCCAAAAAGCTGAACATCGAAATGCACCATGTCCCAAACAATCTCGTTACCACCAGCTATCCATCGATTATGATAAATAGCTTGGTCACCCTCGATATCCACAAAATCATGGGTTGCAGCCAGGGAGCGGTCGAAATCGTTTGCTGTGACTACGATGTCGCCGTTCTCTGCCTTAGCGAAACGTTCAGCTGTACTCTTGACGATGGCAAATACCTCTGCACGCACTCCATTAAGAGCTTCTTCGAATCGCTCGAGGATATCCTTTTCCAACTTATCGATTTCTGCAAAAATAGGAGCACGATCCTGAATGTCAGTCTGAGGAATCTTACCCTTCAGCTCATCAATCTGAGCACGAAGTTCTTTGGCACTATCCAGCACCTGCTGACGGATTTCTTGGGTACGAGCACGCAATTCATCGTTGCTGAGTGCCTGAATCTGGGGATAAATCTTAAGTACATCCTCCACCAAGGGACGATAAGCCTTAAGGTCACGCGACTTCTTGTCGCCAAAAATCTTAACTAAAAATTTTGATATATCCATTATAGGGAATTTTCTTTTTCTAAATTAAAGGGGAATTCATATACTTCTCTCTTATTGTCTCAGCCGTCATTGTAAAGGAGCCTGAGCGCAAGCATTCGGAGCTCGAATGCGCATGGCCTTTGCCAAGGTGGGAGCCACACGGTCCACAGTGACAGAAGTGACAACCTTCTCTGATTGGACATTGCTGCCCAGGAAGAACAGAGGGAAGGTCATATATGATTCACGGCTGAGAATCTTCTCACCGGTATTCTCGTTGGAAAGAGTCCATCCTGGAGAAATCTGTAACAGGATATCGCCTGAACATTTGGGATTGTAGGCATTGCGAAGCTTGCTGATACCTGGAGTCCAAGCTCCCAAAGCCAGACGTTCGCTCGTATAGACATCACGAACACCGCTCAACTGAATGAGAAAATCAGAGCAGCGCTCAAGCATCTCAGAGAGATTGATATTCCGATCCTCGATGAGTTTCAGATTAAGGAAAATCTGATTGCGATAAGTCGTTTCCACATACTGGCCTTCCCCATAAACGGCTGTCAGATACATGTTAAGCAGAAGCTGAGCCTTGTTAATAGAGAAAGTGCCTGAGGGGATACGGTACTTGCTCAGGTCAGCCACATCATCAGGTTCTGTCTCACCAGTACTCGTGACGACATAAAGCACATGACCCTTTCCTACCCGCTTGTCAAGCATGGCAAAAAGATCACCCAAATCGCGGTCAAGACGAACATAAGTGTCCTGAAGTTCCATGGGACACTGGGAAACAGACTGATGGTCGAAATTTCCAGCATAATAACCCACATTGAGCATGTCGGTTACTCCATCAGTACCAATGAGAGTGCTGTTCATCAGCATGCGAACGAAGTTGTTCACCTCCTCATTAACACAAGCACTGGCCTTGAACTGACGATACTTAAGATTGCCCTTGAACTTATGCTTGAAAGCCTCCTTGGGAGTACTTCCTGTGACAAAATAATCGTACTTGCTGACCAGTTCATTGATGGGTTCGTACTCAATCTTCTCGATTCGGGTAGCCAAAGAACTGCTGGTCGTATTGTAGTTGGTTCCCCATTTGGGATATTCACCATAAAAAGAAGTACTGCACCACGTGCCCCTTTCATCATCGAGCCAGAAAGCTCCATCAGCGGCATGACCTGCCAAAAGAACGGCTGCATCACGATTTGGAGCCACACTGTAAACAATACCATGCCCCTCTGTGGAAACCTTCAACTCATCAGAGATGGTGGAGACACCCAGGTTCGTGGGGGAAGATTTCTCCTTCGTTTCACAGCCTTCATACTGGCTATCATCCACACAAAAGATGGGTTGCAAAGTCTGACGATTGATCCATGTTTGAGAGACAATGCCATTCTCGTAAGGTGATGCACCACTCATGAGACATGCGATGGCAGAAGCTCGGTCAGGCGATGCGAAAGGATATTCTGCCTGAGTATAGACACGACCCTCGCTAAACAAACGCTTGAAACCACGTTCTCCAAAAAGTGGAGAGAAGGCTTCAAGATAATCCGAACGCAATTGTTCAATAACAATGTTAACCACCAAATGGGGTACTTCAGGGGCTGTCTGGGCCTCAACTCCATTAGTGATTGCCAACAATGTCAGCAAGGAAGTGAGCAGGCTATATCGTCTGGAATATGTCATTTTTTTACTTTCGTTCTCTGATTTCGCTGATAGAATAAGTAATAACTTATTGGCCTACTCAACAAAATCAGGGCCAAAGGTACAACTATATCCCCAAAATCTTGTGGTATCCAAGGGGAAAATACTATAAATAATGTTAAAACGGTGAAATTGTATGCGTGCCACAATGTCTTTCTGCGATGCCAAGCAGCCTTCACGACCAAAGGAATCCCTAGAAAAGCGATTGGATTGAGAAGCCACACGAGCCAATTTGTATCGACTGACGGATGCTGAGAGAAAAGAAACATAAAAACCAACAACGTGCCGGCACATCCCTGCAAGAACAACAGAAGAACATCCCATATCCAAAACATGTGGCGAGTGAGGTATTCTATGCATACAATTATCAAGGAGAAGGCTAAAAGAGTCCACCCACATGCAAGAGGACTGAGAGGAAAAAGAAGTTCGACAGGTTGTTCTTTCTTCGCTAACAAAATGTCAGTTCTTTTTACTAATGGTCTTGCGTTTCCTTTCTCGTCACGAATCACAGCTCCATCCAAATAACGCATCATATATTCTGGAGCGAACATCTGAGAACGATCATCAAGAAGTGTGTCGACAGAAGCTCCTAAAAGCATGTCATTTCCTTCTCCAGACCAAGGATTTACATTGGTGTACTCATGAAGGATTTGGCGGAAGGTTTTCTTGCTGGATTCTGATGTATACTCCACATCACCTTCCACTGAACACTCGATCATATCGCGTGCTTTTGTAGTACAATTATTGTAAAAGAAATTATATCTGTATTCACAATTTTCAGGACGGCAATTCTCGATGAGATTATAAAAGATACGATATGCCTCTGTCGGACTTAGATCAAGTACTTGAGCCGTCACACTGGAGCCACGATTTTCGTAATCAGTCAGGAAATACTTCCAAGGAATGGCTTCCACCATATAATCACATTTCCCCAACACAAAACGCCAGATGAAATTAGGTTGGGTGAAAGAAAAAACACCATAATTGAACACCCAATCTGCCCCACGGGTGAAATTCTGACAACGTATGGCAGTATGGCCATAAAGCGAATATACCTTGGGACCTGGCGAACAGGTTATGAGACTTATCTGCAAACTATCGGTTGGTTGAGCAAGGGTTTGCAAAGCCAGCATAAGAAGCAACAATAAAGACTTGAAACGTTTCATCGGGTGCAAAGGTACGGCTTTTAGACGAATTTTCGAACCTGAAGAAGCAGATATTTTGCTTTGTCAAATAAAACTTTCGTGCAACATCGTTTGAGTTTCATATAAATTATGTACCTTTGTACCCGTGAAATTAATAATCGATATAGGAAACACAGTGGCCAAGCTGGTCGCATTCCGAGGAAACAATCCCGTTGACGAACTTCATGCAGACGACGAGACGTTAACTGGCTTGGAGGAATTCTCCAAGAAATATCCTTTCAGAAAAGGAATTCTGGCTACCGTCAGAGATATCAGCGAGGAGGCTCAGCGAAAACTGGACGCACTGGATTTCCCTATGCTGTACCTGACTCACGAAACTCCCATCCCCATCCACAATCACTACCGCACTCCTCAAACATTGGGGGCCGACCGTGTGGCTGCCGTAGTGGGGGCAAGCACTTTGAAACCTGGCCAAGACCTGCTAATCATTGATGCAGGAACATGTATCACCTATGAAGTGATTGACAAGTATGGCAATTACTGGGGCGGAAATATTGCTCCAGGAATGTACATGCGATTGAAATCCCTCCACCATTTCACTGCGAAATTGCCTCTGGTCTCCCCCAAGGGCGATGTACCAGGCATGGGATATGATACCCATACAGCTATCCGCAGCGGCGTGCTTCGCGGCATGAAGTACGAAATAGAAGGCTACATCCGTTCCATGCGAGCAAAGTACCCCAATCTGATGGTATTCCTGACCGGTGGCGACGAAATTAACTTCGACGCAGGTATCAAGAGCATCGTATTCTCAGACAAATACATTGTGCCACGCGGACTAAACCGAATATTGGATTATCAAGACAGCCTAAGCATTGAAAAGTAACATACTCAGAACAGCAAATCTCCTTTGGGACTGAAGAAAGAAGAAATTGAATGACGAACTATAAGAAATATATCTGCGCCCTTTTGCTAGCCTTTGTGGCTAGCTTTGCTATGGGTCAAACCAACGGAAGCAACAGTAGCTATTCCAGATTTGGTCTAGGAACACTGAACGACCAATCGCAAGGCTTCAACAAGGCAATGGGGGGCATCGGACAGGGCCTCAGAGCTGGCAACTGTGTGAACATGACCAACCCTGCCTCCTATTCTGCGATAGACTCACTGACCTTCCTCTTTGATGTTGGCATGAATGTCAGCATGGGAAACATGAAGAGCGGTGCCAGCAGAATAAACGTGACAAACTGTTCGCTGGATTACGTCAACATGGGATTCCGCATTGCCAAGGGAATGGGCTTATCTGCAGGATTCATCCCCTTCAGCACGATTGGTTACAACTTCAGTCATGAAAGCAAGGTGGCCAACGATTACACTACAACCCAAGCCATTACTACCGACAACACTTATTATGGTGACGGAGGATTGCATCAGATGTATATTGGTGTTGGTTGGAATCCATTCAGCAAACTGTCCATTGGAGTCAATGCAGGTTATATTTGGGGAACCTATAACCACCAATTGACGCAGGCTTTCTACGAGGGCACCAGTTCGTCCAAGTCGTACAGCGGATTAAACTCAACCCATGACGCACAAATAAAGACTTACAAGATAGACATCGGCCTGCAATACCCCATCCATCTCACAAAGGAAGACTTGCTGACGATAGGCGTGACCGCAGGAATCGGTCATAAGATTAAGAATGATGCCACTTTGACCCGCTATACAAGTACTGGCGACAGCGTGCAAGTGGTAGCCAAGAACGCTTTCGACCTGCCCTACACTTATGGATTCGGCGCCACATGGAAGCATGGGAGTAACCTGCTGGTAGGAGCCGATTACAAATACGAGCAATGGAGCAAGTGCCGTATTCCTGAAATGAGTACCGCTTCTGGCAGTCTGACCTATACGCCCCAGAAGGGATATTACATGAATCGAAGCAAGATAGCAGTAGGAGCACAATATATCAAGAACCCTCTGGGCTCCTACATAAATCGCATCCAATGGAGGATGGGAGCCAATTTCTCCACTCCTTATCTGATAGTCAACAATCAGGATGGACCTAGAGAATATGGTCTTAGTTTAGGAGCAGCACTACCCATCAGCAACAAAATCAATCATGGAACGATGGTCAACGTGAGCCTCCAGTGGATGCAACGTTCACCCAGTGTAAGCAATATGATTACAGAGAACTATTTTACACTGAGTCTGGGCGCAACCTTCAACGAAAGCTGGTTCATGAAGTTCAAAATCAAGTAAACCAACTCTGATTACTCTTTTTACAGATAAACGAGAAAGAATACGAAAAAGCAAGCATCATATCTATTGGTTTTCCTATCGGCCATGTGCCTGACTTATGCCTGCAGCGGAGATGTGGAGCATACAGCTCCAGCTATCGGAGAAAATGACTCCATCCCATTCATGCATGCCCGTGGAATCAACACTTTGATCTCTGACTCTGGCGTGATGCGTTACCACATGGTAGCCGAAGAGTGGGATATTTTTACCCAAGAGAGCAAGGCTGCCACATGGAAGTTTGTGAAAGGGCTTCTCATGGAACGTTTCGATGAGAAGTTCCACATTGATTTGTACGTGCAATCCGACACTGCTTATCTTCATGAGCAGAAGGTCTGGGAATTGAGGGGAAGAGTAGTGGTCCGCAACATTAAAGGAGATGTTTTTCGCACAGAGGAACTCTTTTGGGACATGATTCGACACGAAATGTACAACCATACATACATGCACATCAAAACTCCTGAACGTGAGCTGGAAGGCACTGAATTCCGCAGCAACGAGCAGATGACGAAATATTACGTCAACAATTCGGTGGGAGCGTTCCCTGTATCAGACACACAGGAGCCACCTGCCGACCAGACGAAGGACAACACAGAAACGAAGACGGAAACCGCTGAACAGCCAAAGGAACAAGAGCAGCGTGCAAAGGTGCAAGCCAAGGAAAAGGGTGCACTTCCTCCTGCCAAGAAATTCCAAACGGTTGGCAGATAAAACATAATTCACTCTTAGAAGAAGAAAAAATAACGTAAAGGAAGACAAGGAGAAAACAGAAAGTGAACGAGACAACACAACTCATATTGGAGACTTTGCTTGTGCTTCTTTTCAGCGCATACTTTTCAGGCCTGGAGATAGCATTTGTCTCAAGCAGTAAACTAAGATTCGAGATGGACCGCGGGAGCAGCACATTCTCAGCTCATCTGATCGACACCTTTTACCACCATCCCAACAATTTCATTTCTACCCTGCTGGTGGGAAACAACATTGCTCTCGTCATCTATGGTATCCTGATGGCTCAACTCATCGAGCGGCTCATCCTGACTCCGCTGGGTATCCATGTGCCAGACATGTATGGCGACTGCCCTAATGACACTTTCTGCCTGATTATCCAGACGCTGGTCAGCACGACTATCGTGCTCTTCACTGGAGAATTCCTTCCCAAAGCCCTTTTCCGCATTGACCCCAACCGGATGATGCGAGCATTTGCCCTACCTACCTATATCATATATATTTTTCTGTGGCCCATCAGCAAGTTCACCAGCGGACTGAGCAAACTGATCCTGAGGCTCGTTGGAGTAAAAGTGAAATCAGGCGAGGAAGACAAAGCCTTCACTAAAGTAGACTTGGACTACCTGATCCAAAGCAATATAGAGCGTGTGGACGACGAGGACAAGATGGAGGATGAAGTGAAGATCTTCCAGAATGCACTGGATTTCAGCAACGTGAAAGTGCGTGATTGCATCGTGCCTCGCACAGAGATTGACGCTGTGGAAATCAAGACTCCCTTGGAAGTTCTGCTGAATCATTTCGTCGAGAGGGGGCACAGCAAAATCATCGTTTACGAAGATGACATCGACAATATTGTTGGCTACATACATTCCTCTGAAATGTTCCGGCTGAAGCCAGGCGAAGACTGGACCAAGAGCATGCGGGAAGTGAGCATTGTGCCAGAGACGATGAATGCCCAGAAACTCCTCTCGAACTTCATTGCCCAGAAACGCTCGATTGCTGTTGTGGTAGACGAGTTTGGAGGCACCAGCGGAATCGTCACTCTGGAAGACCTGGTGGAGGAAATCTTTGGAGACATCGAGGACGAACACGACAACGTGAACTACATAGCCAAGCCGTTGGGTCCGAACGAATACCTGCTTTCCGCTCGACTGGAGATAGAAAAGGCCAATGAGATACTGGGACTGGATCTGCCAGAAAGCGACGAGTATCTGACTGTAGGTGGACTCATTCTTCACGAGTATCAGAGTTTCCCCAAACTCAACGAAGTAGTGAAATTTGGCCATTGGGAATTCAAGATAGTGAAGAAAACAACCACTAAGATTGAACTTGTACGGCTCAAAGCAGTATAATAATTGCACTTTTTCTTATTTAAATAGGTAAGGTATGGGATTTTTTTCATATCTTTGTGCGCTAATTGTGAAATTAAAACAACAAAATAAATAAAACAACAAAGAAATGGCAACATTACAAAAAATCCGTAACAGAGGCAAGATCCTGATTATCTGCGTAGGTCTCGCCTTGTTTGCATTCATTGCCGAAGAATTTGTGCGCTCCCTGTCTTACACCAAGGCAGAAAGCCGTCAAAGAGTAGGCGAAATCTATGGCAAAAGCATCAACGTACAGGACTACAACGCTTTGGTTGATGAGTACACTGACGTTATCAAGTTCACCAACAGCCTGAACACGCTGAACGACGATCAGGTAGCAATGATCCGCGATCAGGTATGGCAAACTTATGTCAACCAGCAGCTCATTGGGCACGAGTGCGACAAATTGGGTCTCTCCGTGACCGATGCCGAATTGCAGGACATCATCTCAAAGGGCAGCAACCCCATGCTCGCCCAAACTCCCTTCCGTACCCAGCAGGGAACCTTCGACTACAACGCCCTGAAGCAGTTCCTCTCTCAGTACGACGAGGTCATCAACAACACAGAAATCCCCGCTGAGTCCAAGGAGCAATACACCCAGATGTTCAATTACTGGAAATTCATCGAGAAGAACATCCGCCAGCAGACTCTCTTGCAGAAGTATCAGAATCTCCTCAGCAACGCCCTGATCAGCAATCCCGTAGCTGCAAAGATGGCATTCGATGGCCGCACCAACGAGAGCAACATCCTCATGGCTGCCCTTCCCTACACTACCATCAAGGATGCAGACATCACGATAGAAGACAGCGAGCTGCAAGCCAAATACGCAAAAATGAAGGAACTCTTCAAGAGCACCCAGGAAACTCGCGACATCAAGTATATCGACATTGCTGTAAAGGCTAGCCAGGAAGACATCGATGCTCTCAACAGCGAAATGCAAGGCTATGCAGAAGCATTGGCAGCAGAAGGAGCCGAGCCCGCCAAGATCGTACGCGAGGCAGCAAGCCAGGTTGCCTTCAGCTTACTGCCCGTCAGCAAGAGAGCACTTCCCACTGACGTCGCTCAACAGCTGGATTCTCTCTCTGAGGGTTCTCAGAAAGGTCCCTACGTGAACGTAAGCGACAACACAATAAACATCGTCCGCCTGCTCTCCAAGGTAAGCCGTCCTGACTCCGTAGAGGTACGCCAGATTGGTGTTCCAGGAACAGATATGGATGCCATCCAGAAGACTGCCGACAGCATCATGACAGCCCTTAACGCAGGCGAGCCCTTCGACAGCATCGCAAAGAAATACAACCAGCCAGCCACCAAGAACTGGCTGACCAGCGCCCAGTATGAAGGACAGGCCATCGACGAGAACAACCGCATCTTCCTCGAGACCATCACAACCGCTCCCCTGAACGTCTACAACAAGATCGTACTGGAAGGTCAAGGCATCGTCATCGCTCAAGTGACAGACCGTCGCAACATCATCGAAAAGTACAACGTAGCAGTCATCAAGCGCGCCCAGGACTTCAGCAAGGACACCTATGGCAAAGCCTACAACGACTTCAGTTCATTCCTGGCTGGCAACAAGAAAGCTGAGGACATCGAAGCAGAAGCTCAGAAGGCTGGCTACACCATCCAAACCCGTCAGGGCATGAGCAGCGCTGAGCACAACGTTGCCAACGTCCACAGTACTCGCGACGCTCTGCGCTGGATCTTCAACAAGGACACCAAGGTTGGCGACATCTCTCCCCTCTACGAGTGTGGCGAGAACGACCACCTGCTGGTTTGCATCCTGACAGGCATCCACAAGAAGGGTTATGTCAACTGGGACGACGAGCAAGTCAAGTCTTTCCTGACCTCTGAGATCATGAAGGACAAGAAAGCTGCCCAGCTCCAGGAGAAACTGGCCAACGTGAAGAGCATCGCTGACTTCGAGAAGATCGAAGGTGCAGTTACAGATACCATCAAGCACGTTTCCTTCACCAGCAACGCCTTCGTTTCCAAGGTGGGTGCCAGCGAACCTGCTTTGAGCGGTGCCATCAGCGGAACCAAGCCAGGCGATTTCAAGTCAGGCATCAAGGGTAACTCCGCAATCTATGCTTTCCAGGTTCTTGACCAGCATTCCCACGAGGGTTCCTACGACCAGAAGAAGGAAGAGCAGCAGTTGGCTCAGAGCGCCGGCCGCATTCTCTCGAACTTCACCTCTGAGCTCTATCAGAAAGCCAACGTGACAGACAACCGCTACATTTTCTATTAATAATAATAGGAATACAGATTCCAGAAGATACATTCTTAGAGATGGGGCATCCAAGAGGTTGTCCCATCTTTTTTTGTCGCATTTCATACCATAAGACACAACACGTCGAAAGAGAAAAGTCAACGTGTTGAAACCGCAAAGACAACGTGTTGAAACCGCCATTTCAACGTGTTGCGTCTTACATCTTATTATAATAGGGATTTCCCTCCTGGCTAATATCGAAATTCCTTGCAGATGAGGAAAAGGATGGATTAACTTTGCAGCAGAAGGAAAAGAAAACTAAACAAACGGATCACTTAAAGATTACAACTATGAAACGAATCATCCTCATCATCAGCCTCATCAGCTTGGCAGTCATGAGTGCCAATGCTCAATATCACGGCAAGTACCCCAGAGCATACCTCGAGGGATATCGCTATCAGCCTCGACATTCCTATCAGGACCGCTTCTATGCCCGTTGGAACCATCCTTACGTCGGCCTTCGCATTGGTCCAACCTTCACCACCGTCCACAGCGATGACCCTTATCTGGACGGCAGCAACATGAAGGCTGGGCTCAACGTAGGTATCGCTACCGGATTCCCACTCTCGAGCTATGTTCCACTTTACTTGGAAACTGGCCTCTACTATACAGAAAAGGGAGGCAGAGGCACCGTAGGCGGCTCCCATTTCAAGTACAATCTGGATTATCTGGAACTGCCATTCGTGTTCAAGTACAAGGTCAATATGAGCAGGAGTTTCTCTTTGCAGCCCTATCTGGGAGGATACGTCGGACTTGGGGTTGCGGGCAGAATCAAGGATTTCCAGGAGCGCGAGGCCTACAGCAGCTTTGGCAACTCGGATTACAGTTTCCGTCGCGGCGATGCTGGCATCAGGTTGGGGTGCGGAATCGGTTACGACATGCTCTATGCCGAAATCAATTACGATTGGGGATTGGCCAACATCAGCCACAACTCCTTTGATGACTGCCGCAACGGCGCCCTCACTCTTACCGTAGGTGTAAACTTCTGACGGAACGTTTTTTTATGTATCAATCAAAAAAATGCTGATGAAATCTTTGCATAAAGAATTTATTTGTATCTTTGCAACAGAAACTGATAAAACAGAACCGCTTATGTAGCATAACTGACTAAAGACATACAGACAAAAAGCGTCCGCTTAGATTCTTGTTCTCCTAATTCGCCAAAAATTATAGAACTGTCAAGAGTAAAAGCAAGGATGCTCACGCCTCGGCGTGGGCTTTTACTCGTATATGACAGTATGGCGTTTGGCGATGCCTGGAGAACGTAGACGAAGTAAGTAGTCCACGTTTTTTTATGTGTTCTTTTGAACCAGACAACCAAGTATCAACAAATAGAAATTCAAAATAGAAGACAATGAAGACAAAAAAGTTTTTCCTGATGGCAGCGATGCTGCTGACAAGTATGTGTGCCTTTGCGCAGAGTGAGAACAATGAACCTTTGAAAGGCGACGTGAATGGGGACGGTAAGGTAGATGTGGCTGACATAACTGCCATCGTTAAGATTATTATGGAGAATGGAGGCGGAACAGCTCACAATTACACTTGGTATCAAGGTTTAGCTTCAGAGAATCAAATACAAAATCAATCATATATAAATGGATTAAGTTATAATAAAACAACTAAACCAACTTCTACAGTAGGTTTATCTAAAGGATATAATGTATTTATATTCCCAAGTTCATGGGGAACTCCAACATTATATGAAGATGAAGCTCATACTTTTAGATGGTCGCCATATACCTCGCAAGAATTAGGCATAACGAACCCTTCAGGAAAAAATGTTTTAGTATGGGAAGCACCAAATCCAGCAACAATGTTTATTGTATGGCCTGAAACTTATTATTGGTATGTAGGAACAACACCTATAACAGCAGATAATTATCAAACATTGGCCACTCAAGTATCACAATATGAGAGCGAATTTATGTGGACTCCTGCAGAAAGAGCATACGTCTATGCATTAGTAACTAATGATAAAATAGTTCAAATTATAGATCCAAGTTTTAATGTTGCTGTTGATACAACTGTTGATACAACATCAATTAAAGGATATAGTATATACAAAACAGCAACTAAAATAGCTGTTACTCCTGTAAAAATTAAAATTTCACTGCAAACAACATATTATTACTATGCCGGTTGGACATTACCTACAGTATCTAATGTAGATAACATTATAAGTGAGACATATCCTGCCGAAGGAGGGTCAACAGTAATGCATATTGCAGGAAAAAAAACTACAAGTAAATCAGAAATGGACTATACTACTAATTCATTATATAATATAAATGAAAAAACCAACTATTATGTGTTAGTTCCAACAGGGCAAGCAATATATGACATTATTGGTACAAATGTAACAAATAGTGTATTTTCATCACAAGGAACAATTACTGTTGGTAATCAAGTTCATACAATTTATAAATCAAATAGTACAAGTAGAAATATTGGAGCAATTATAATAAGATAGATTGCAAAAACATTAACTCGGTGATAATATGAAACGATTATTATTCAATATATTCTTTGCGTTGGTAAGTCTCAGCGCAATGGGGCAGACGCTCAGCGTTCAGCCCATAGAGGCAAAGGCAGGCGAGCAAGCTACGCTGGCTGTGAGCCTCAGTGGGGCAACAGCGATGACAGCCCTGCAATTCAACTTGGCTCTGCCAGAAGGAGTGACCTTGGCAGGGAATGAAGCCACACAAGGTGCAGCCACTAATGGTCACACCCTTGATGTGGAGACACTTGACAATGGTGACCATCTGTGTATTCTCTACAGTATGGATCTGAATACATTCAAGGATGGAGAGTTGCTTCGCATCCCTGTCAACATAGGCAACGAAGTAACAGATGGTACCGCCAAACTCTACACTATCCGTTTCGCAGACACAAATGCCGTAAGCCATTCCGCAGCGGATGTCGATGCGCTTGTCACAGGCATCACACCTCAACAAATCGCAAATGATAAAATGGTAAATAGTAAATGTTATGACCTCAGCGGACGTGAAATAGTATATGGTAAATCGTCAAATAGTAAATTAACGAAGGGTATCTTCATCAAAGACGGAAAAAAGGTGCTGGTTAAGTGAGAGGAGATTTTAATGTTGCTTTTAATACAGAAAGGGACCTTCATCGGGTCCCTTTACTTATATCTTTTCCTGAAAGAAAATGCGGATTAATGCATTAACTTGTAGCGATAACGATACATAGGGTCTCCATCGCTGTTGCGGGCGGTATCAGGACTGCCTTGAGGAACCTGCTCCACAATCTTTCCATTTTGGGAGAACACTAAAGCCTGGTGGTCATAAATGGCACGCTGAATCAGGCGGCGCTGTGCCAGACGGATGCCTTCGTCTATCCGAATCTCCATCTCTCTGATCTCATTATCTGTCATGGCCTTCGCCCTCCTCTTGCGATGAACTGTATTTTTCCTTAAGCGCATTGTATGCCTCAGGCTCCAGAATATTTACCTTGTCTCCATTCCATCCACAAGCCAGCTTCACGGCAGGGCAGTTGCTGTTGTCGTAGAGCGCCCAATAGTCACAGACGGGCATGTAGAGCTGGAACAGGTTCTGCAGGCCTGACTCATATCGGCGATAGATGACGTCGGTAGGAATATTGTGCCCACCCAAGCTCACTCGTCGCGCAACACGTCGAACAGCCTGCTCTGGGGTGCTCAGCGAGAAGAAGAGCAACGTGACGAAATAGCCGCGCCGCTGGGCTTGCTGGATAAGTTTCACGTAAGAACGTGTGGCAAGCGTTGTCTCGAAAGCGAAGGTCTCGCCCTCCTTGAGCAACTGGATGACGCGGTCTATCATAAGGCGTCCTGCCTGAATGGCTACTCCTTCAGGATTGAAGGGAGAGAGGCCTGCTGCAATCTCGTCGGCATTGACGAACTCGCGGCAGCCCAACATCTCAGGCAAGACGGTGAAACTGGCGGTGGTCTTGCCAGCTCCATTGCAGCCTGCGATGATATATAGATTCATCTTCTTTTGTTCCATTTTCGTGCAATCTATGTCTTATTCACTTTTTTTCGAATCGTTCTTTCTCAACAAATCGGGACGAAGCCGCTTGGTGCGCTCCAGACTCTGCTGAAACTCCCATTCCTTAATCTTGGCCTCATGGCCAGAGAGAAGGACATCAGGCACTTTCCATCCCTTGTATTCGGCTGGACGAGTATAGACGGGAGCTGCCAAGAGATTGTCCTGGAAACTGTCGGAGAGCGCACTCTGCTCATCCCCTATCGCACCTGGCAGGATACGCACAATGGCATCCGTCATGACAGCTGCAGCCAGCTCTCCACCCGTCAGCACATAGTCTCCGATAGAGATTTCCTTCGTTATGAGATGCTCGCGGATGCGATAATCGATACCCTTGTAGTGCCCGCAAAGGATGATGATGTTCTCGCAAAGGCTGAGCGTGTTGGCCATCGGCTGGTCGAACTGTTCTCCATCAGGACTGGTAAAGATGACCTCATCATAATGGCGCTGGGAGGTCAATTCGCTGATGCAAAGATCGATGGGTTCGCATTGCATCACCATACCAGGAAAGCCTCCGAAGGGATAGTCGTCCACACGTCGCCATTTGTCCTTCGTGTAGTCCCTCAGATTATGGATATGGATTTCCACCAATCCTTTCTTCTGAGCACGCCCCACGATGGATTCCTGCGTGAAATTCTCCAGCAGTTCGGGCAGAACGGTTATGATGTCTATTCTCATGGATGTTTCTATTCTACAATTCCGACTATATCCTTCACGCTTTGGAATCCGTGGCGGTCCAGATATTCATCTATTCCCTGCGCAACCTTCACCGTAATGGCAGGATCCAGGAAATTGGCTGTACCTATCTCGATGGCACTTGCGCCTGCCAAGAGGAACTCAACGGCATCCCTCGCTGAAGAAATACCTCCAAGCCCTATAACGGGAATCTGCACAGCATGGGCCACTTCATAGACCATACGAAGCGCCACAGGCTTGACAGCAGGACCGCTTAGGCCTCCAGTTCCGATACTGAGCACGCGACGACGCTTTTCGGCATCTATGGCCATTCCCATCAGGGTATTGATGAGAGAAACGGCATCGGCTCCCTCGCCCTCTGCAGCTAACGCTATGTCAGAAATGCTGGTCACATTGGGCGAGAGTTTCACGATCAACGTCTTGTGATAAGCTTGTCGCACAGCACGCACCACACTTGCAGCCCCCCGGGTGGTAGTTCCAAAAGCCATCCCTCCATGCTTCACATTGGGGCAGGAGATATTGAGTTCTATAGCAGGTATGTGTTCCAGTTCATCGATTCGCGCTGCACACTCGGCATAATCCTCAGGACTGTTGCCTGACACATTGACCAGGATGTTGGTCTGGATGTCTTTGATTTGCGGATAGATGTGCGAGCAGAAGTAATCGACCCCCTTATTCTGAAGCCCCACACAATTGAGCATACCGCTGGCTGTCTCCGCCATACGAGGATATGCATTGCCCTGACGAGGAAGGAGAGTGGTTCCCTTGACAATGATACCACCGATATCCTCGAGGTTCACAAAATCCTGAAACTCAAGTCCGTAGCCAAACGTTCCGCTGGCGGTCATGACAGGATTCTTGAGATGGAGTCCTGCAATATCAACCCTTAGATCTGCCATTTCAGTTGGTTTATGTTAAAAACTGGACCTTCTGTACACACACATACATTGCCTTGCTGCGTATCCTCGACGCAACACAGACAAGCGCCCAATCCGCAGGCCATCATATTCTCCAGGCTGACCTCGCAGGGAGTGGAGACCGATTTTGCATAGCGAGCCACAGCAAGCATCATCGGCTTGGGGCCGCAGACACAAATACGCGTAAAACGTTCTTTCTGGAGAAGACTGTGCTGAGTGACAAATCCTCGCTCACCAGCCGTTCCATCCTCTGTGGTGACAAACACACGTCCCACAGCTCGAAAAGCCTCCTGCTGGAGCAAATCAGACTGACTGCGAGCCCCCAAAAGGAAAGTAGGTTCAACTCCCATCTCACGCATCCTGACACCCAAATACAAGAGGGGAGCCACACCTACACCGCCTCCAACAAGAAGCACCTTCTCGTCAGGAGATTCAGGCATGGTAAATCCATTACCTAAAGGAAGAATGACATTAAGAGTATCACCAGTCTGAAGTCTAGACAAAGCACGAGTTCCTTCGCCCACAATCTGCACTAAAAAAGAAACCTCATTAGCCTGCCGATCCACATTATGAATACTAACGGGGCGACGCAGGAAAGTTTCCTTGCTGCCATCCACACGAATCTGAGCAAACTGACCAGGCAACATCTCGGGCAACGGAGCCACCGGATCGGTCGCCTGAAGCAGCACATAACGCTCATGAAGATGAACAACTCGCGTCAAAAAAAGGTCTAAAATATGCTTCTTCACTATATAAATAATGTATTTATGGGTGCGAAGATATAAAAAAAATCCCGTAACAGAATTCTATTGCGGGGATTTTTTTATCATCAGGAAGAAAATGTCTCGTAAGTCCCGTCGTCAAAAAAGACACGGATTTCAGTAATCTTACGTTGAGGTTTGTCAAGATATTTTATCGTTTCCCTCACAATCGGTTGAAGAGGTGGGGTCATATTCTGACTGGGATTCTGCGATACTGAGAATAAATCAGGAGCAGAACCCTGGGTAGGAGAAGAGGGAACTGAAGCTTCCGCTGGAGCAAGAGGAGTTTCCACCACACGCTCGCCAACATACATGTCGCCCTCGCCAAACATCAACCAGGGAATACTCAACTCTGGGAAGCGCTCATGGATAGCAGCCACAATATTATTGGTAGGTTTTGTCCTTCCGTTGAAAATTCCAGACAAAGTAGCAGGAGCTATACAGAGTTCATTCGCAAATTCCTGTTGCGTCAATCCCTGCTGTTTCATAAGTTGATAAATACGATCTTTCATGTTTCTTGATGGGTAACCCCAAAAATTCGTTCTATAAACCTCTGCAAAGGTAAATAAAAGAATTTGCTTCTGCAAATTTCGAGAACATAAATTTAAAGTGTGCCCGAAAAAAGTTTTCATTGTTTTGAAATTCGAATTATCAAACCAAAAAGATGTCAAATTTTAGATTGTGAATCTTCGTGTAATTCATGACTTTAAATTGACTTGAAGTAAGTTGGATAAATATTGATGCTTAATTAACTGATCCTATGGACTCTACAATAAATAAATCAAGCGAATAAAAGGAAAAATCGTTGTTTATGAGTTGTTTTTTCGAAATCTTGACATCGGTGAATTAGAAATGTTTAATTGATTGATTTATTTTGTTAATATTCAACGTTTTACGTATTAACAGTATTCCACCAATTACTATTCATCCATTTGTTTCTGTATTTGAATTCTCATTTTGAAAACGTGAATTCACAAGAAGAATACGGTCTTTCGAAACAAATCCGCCGTTCAGACCTTCAACGCATTTGTGATTTGTGATTTGAATTTGTGAAATTTAATTTCGCAAAACGATATGCAAACGAATGTTAATCGGTTTTTGAAGGAGCATTTAGGGCGCCAAAAACACGATCCTTAGAAAATTCCTGATGACAGGAAGAACAAATCATTTCTGCTCAATTCTCAGCAAACCAGAACTCAAGTTAACTGTCTATTATTCATACAATAATAGGCAAAAACACACATCTGAGAAAACGTGCAATCTAGATAAAAAGATCAATGAAGAATGATAAAAACGAGTTCCTGCAGGAGCTCTCCTGGGGATGTTTTACACCCTCCTACCCCCTTGGAAGCGGCATCAGTTTTGCGTATTTCACTCAAAATACGCATCACTTTCATTCCAGTGTAATTCCTAACAGCTGGCATAATATCCTTGCGAACCTTCCACGGAGAGATTCCCAACCACCCTGCTATGCCATTCTCTGTTTTATCTGGAGAATAGTATGTCAACATGATGTTGGAAAAAAATGTAAATAAATTTGAAAGTGTTGCAGGAAGAGCGAAAGAGCGAGGATTCCCCTGGAAATATTTAACAATTTGATTTGCGCGAAAAATGTCCTTACGAGCTAAAGCCGACTGAAGTTCAAAGTTGTTGAAATCTTTACTCATTCCTGTCAGCTCTTCCACAAGCCACTGAGAAACGTTTTTTTCGCCCGATGGTAAGGCGAGCACCAATTTATCCAATTCTGAGGCCATCCTACAGAGGTCTGTTCCTACGTGATCTGCCAGCATTTGCACGGCCTCCGGCACAATTCCGACCTGTTTCTTTCGAAGGTAATTTGTGATGAAACTAGGCAGAGAACTGTCAAAAACACGCTTGCTTTCGTAAAGAACCCCTACCTCCTGGATAGTTTTGGCTACAGCTTTCCTTCGATCCAGCACACCATGTTTGTGGCACATAATGAGCACCGTGGTGGATGTCAGATGATGCAGATAAGCATCGAGTGCATCCAGTGAGCGAATAGACTGCGCCTCGCGAACCAGCACGATTCTCCGGTCCGCCATCATGGGATACGTCCGAGCCAATTCTACGATTTGATCTGCTGTAACATCAGCTCCATAGACCAAATCAAGATTGAAGTCGCGCTCTTCGGGTTTCAACAGGGTGTCCACCAGAAAATCGCTCAATCGGTCGATATAGTATGCCTCCTCCCCCATCAGATAATAGATCGGAGCCACTTGACCTGCCCGAACGTCACGTATGATCTGTTCGTGAGTGATAGCCGCCTGTTTGCTGCTTGCTGCCATTTGCAATCAATATTCGAATTTCAGATGGCGGACGGTCTTCTTGTCCTGCTTGATCATTTCCAGCGCCTGAATTCCCATCTGCACGTGTCCTTTCACGTAAGTGTGTGTCACTTCGTTGTCGCTGGTGCTTGTCTTCACTCCGTCTGGAGTCATCGGATTGTCACTCACCAGCAACAGGGCACCCGTGGGGATGTGATTGGAGAATCCACATGTGAAAAGAGTTGCCGTCTCCATATCAACCGCCATAGCTCGCGTTGCAAGCAGGTAATCCTTGAATTTCTCGTCAAACTCCCACACGCGGCGGTTCGTCGTATAGACCGTACCCGTCCAGTAGTCATATCCCAAGTCACGGATCGTACTGGAGACAGCACGCTGCAGCATGAAAGCAGGCAGAGCGGGCACCTCAGGAGGAAAATAATCGTTACTGGTTCCCTCGCCCCGGATTCCTGCGATAGGAAGAATCAGGTCACCTCGACGTGTTTTACTGGAGATACCGCCACATTTCCCCAGGAACAAGCATGCCTTGGGATGAATGGCACTCAGCAAGTCCATGATGATAGCGGCATTGGGGCTGCCCATACCAAAGTTGATGAACGAAATCCCATCTGCCGTCACAGTACGCATGTTCGACGTATAAGGAGGTTTCTCCACCCCAAACTCATCGCAGAAAATGTCTATGTACTTATTAAAGTTGGTGAGCAGGATATACTCGCCAAAATCCTCCAGATTGCATTGGGTATAACGCGGCAACCAATTTTCAACGATTTCTTGTTTCGTCTTCATGTTTTTTGTAATTTTGCACAAAGATAATACTTTTTCCTTATATGAAGACACTGAATCTTCCAAAAACGGAATTTAAAATCATCAGCAGGGGTGAAAAACTGAATATTTTCGATATTCTGAGGCGAAGATATGTCACCCTCACGCCTGAGGAGTGGGTTCGACAGCATTTCATCCATTTTCTCATCGAATACAAGGGTTACCCTGCTGCCAGAATGGGCAACGAGATTTCACTGGACCTCAACGGAACGCGAAAACGTTGCGACAGTGTACTTTACGATAAGGAAGCCCGCCCTATCATGATCATAGAATACAAGGCGCCACATATCCCCATCACGCAAGAGACGTTCCAACAGATAAGCCGCTACAACATGAAGCTGCATGTACCCTGGCTCATCGTCAGCAACGGTATGGAGCATTACTGCTGTCAAGTGGACTACGAAAAAGGGGAATACCACTTCTTGAGTGATATCCCCCAATATGACGCACTTTGAACGAGCGTTTCCTTGCTTATTCCTCCGTCTCAGCTTTCTTGGCGCGTGTGGAACGGCGACGCTTGGGCTTCTCAGCCACAGGACTATCAAGCCGAACACCAGCCAACTCAGGATCAATCATGATACGGCTGCAATACTCGCATACGATGATTTTCTTGCGCATACGGATATCCAACTGGCGCTGAGGGGGAATCTTGTTGAAGCATCCACCGCAAGCATCACGCTGCACGTAGACGATACCCAAACCATTGTGGCTGTTCTTGCGGATACGCTTGAACGCACTCAGCAGACGAGGCTCTATGGTCAGCTCCAGGTTCTTGGATTCCTCGCGAAGCTTCTCTTCCTCTGCTCTGGTTTCGCTGATGATTTCTTCCAGTTCACTCTTTTTGATGTCGAGATCGGTGCGACGATCGTTCACCTGCATGTTGTAGTCAGTCACTGAACGAGTCTTCTCCTCCACCAGTGTCTTGGCTTCAGCTATCTTCTTCTCGTTCAACTGGTTGTCCAGTTCTGCATACTCAATCTGCTTGTTCAGGTTGTCGTACTCGCGATTGTTGCGAACCTGCTCGATTTGACTCTTGAAACGTGCAATATTGACCTTGTTGACCTCAATATTGTTGTTTCGCTCACTGATTTCCCGCTTCAGTTCCACTACCTCGTTGTTGATCTTTTCAATACGTGTGGTCAGACCAGCGATCTCGTCCTCCAAGTCCTGCACTTCCAGAGGCAGCTCACCGCGCAGCGTCTTGATTCTGTCAATCTTCGACAGCATCGTCTGCAACGAATACAAGTTCTTGAGTTTTTCCTCTACAGTCAGTTCTGAGGGATCTTTTGCTTTTTCTCTTGCCATAATATATATTATAATTATAGGTATTTTATGGGATTCGTGTTTACTCTCGTCTGAAAAACAGGCAAGCTGGGAAACGCCTCTCCCAAGATGGAATAAAAAATCTCTGTCGTATACTGTTCGCTTTGATAGTGCCCCAGGATGCCTATCTGTATCTCCTGCTCGTGACCAAAGAAAGTGTGGTAATGCATCTCTCCCGTCAGGAAAGCATCCGCCTGAAGGCGCAGAGCCTCGTCGAGAAGGAAGTCACCGGCACCGCCACAGAGGGCTACGCTTTGGATGGGGCGCTGAAGCAAATCGTTGTGCATCAGGCATTCCACCGCGAAGGCTTGCTTCACGCGTTGCAGGAAAGCAAAGGAATCCTCGCCTTCGGGCAGATAACCTATCACTCCGCTGCCCGCAGAAACCTGCGTCTCACGCCCGTCGATGCGCACAGCCACCCTGCGGGGCAGCATCATTTCCACATCGATCAGTCCCAACCGCTCAGCGATGTGATAGTTCACTCCATCCATCGCGTTGTCCAGGTTGGTGTGAGCCGAATAAATGCACAGGTCGTTCTGGATGGCCAGACGCACGCAACGCTGCACCAGAGTGGCATCGGAGATTGTCTTCAACCCGTGGAACAGCACAGGATGATGGGAAACAATCAGATTGCACCCCAGATCGATGGCCTCAAGGATGACTTCCTCTGTCACGTCAAGACACAACAATGCCCCTGAGACTTCCGCCTCTGTCAATCCCATCTGCAAGCCAGCATTATCGTAGCTCTCTTGCAGGGGCAGAGGCGCGAAACGTTCAAGGGCAGAGATCACTTCTTGAATTCTCACGCTCATAAAATGCGAATTTTCGCGAGCAAAGGTAACGAGATTTGAGATAATATCCAAATTTATTTTGAAAATTCTGCCAGAAGTGCTACCTTTGCCGCTATCAAACGCAAGGTTAGGAATATGACTTCAACGCGTACCGCCTTCTTACCTGCCGAATGGCACCCCCAAAGTGCCGTTCAATTGACCTGGCCGCACGAGCAGACCGACTGGGCACCCATACTGCCTGAAGTCTGTGCCTGCTACGTCAGGATTGCCACAGAGATTGCCCTCCGCGAGAGACTCCTGATCGTGGCGCCTAATCCGCAGGAAGTGAGACGCTTGCTTGAAGAACACCTGCCCCAGAAGGCTCTTGCCAACATTTCCCTCCACGAGATTCCCACCAACGATACCTGGGCGCGCGATCACGCGTTCCTCACCGTCCTCGAGGCCGACGGGCCCCATTTGCTGGATTTCCGCTTCAACGGATGGGGACTGAAGTTTCCTGCCAATCTCGACAACCAGATCTGCCGCAACATGATGAAGCAGCACGTCCTCCAGGGAACCTACGAGGATCACCTCGGTTTTGTCCTCGAGGGAGGAAGCATCGAGAGCGACGGCGAGGGAACCATCCTCACCACGTCGAAATGCCTCTTGGCTCCCAACCGGAACGAACCGCTCAGCCGCGACGGGATAGAGCAGCAACTCCTGTCGTCTCTCAGAGCCGACCGCATCCTCTGGATCCATCACGGCTATCTCGCTGGCGACGATACGGACAGCCACATCGACACGTTGGCCCGCTTCTGTCCCAACAACACGATTGCCTACGTGAAATGCACAGACATGCAGGACGAGCATTTCTCCGAACTCCATCTGATGGAAGAGGAGCTCCGCGCCCTTCGTACCCGCGAAGGTCTTCCCTACTATCTCGTTCCACTTCCGATGGCAACTCCTGTTTTCGACGACGAGGGGCAACGCTTGCCTGCCACCTACGCCAATTTCCTCGTTATCAACGGAGCTGTCCTGATGCCCACATACGGAGATGCACGAAACGACCAAATGGCCGCCCACCAATTGCAGCAAGCCTTTCCTGGCTATGAAATCATTGGGATAGATTGCAGCCCGCTAATCATCCAGCACGGGAGTCTCCACTGCTGCACCATGCAGTTTCCCCAAGGAGTTGTATAGAATAAAGATTTACACAGACTCAAGAGAATATGAAAATAGGAATCATCCAACAGAGCTGCACTTCCGATGTACGGAAAAATATGGACAAACTGGCCTGCAACATCGAGGATGTATGCAAGAAAGGAGCACAGCTGGTAGTGCTGCAGGAGTTGCACAACAGCCTCTACTTCTGCCAAGTGGAAGACACAAGCCTGTTCGACCTCGCAGAACCCATTCCCGGGCCCAGCACGGACTTCTATGCCCAGATAGCCGGGAAACACGGCATCGTGCTCGTCACCAGCCTGTTTGAGAAGCGCAGCACGGGCCTCTACCACAACACGTCCGTCGTTTTCGACACGGATGGCTCTGTAGCAGGACGCTACCGCAAGATGCACATCCCCGACGATCCCGCTTATTACGAGAAGTTCTATTTCGCTCCAGGCGATCTGGGATTCCATCCCATCCCCACCAGTTTGGGCCGTTTGGGGGTACAGGTTTGTTGGGACCAGTGGTATCCCGAGGGAGCGCGCCTGATGGCCCTTCAGGGAGCCGATCTGCTCATCTATCCCACCGCCATCGGATACGAGAGTTCAGACACGCCAGCCGAGCAGGAGCGCCAGCGGGAAGCTTGGATCACCGTTCAGCGCGGCCATGCGGTAGCTAACGGCATCCCCGTCGTCACCGTCAACCGTGTAGGTTTCGAGCCCGACCCCAGCGGCCAGACAAAAGGTATCCAGTTCTGGGGGAGCAGCTTCGTGGCAGGTCCTCAGGGCGAAATCCTCTACCAAGCCTCCAAGAGCGAAGAGGAGAATGCCGTCATCGAGGTCGACATGAAGCGCAGCGAGAACGTGCGGCGCTGGTGGCCCTTCCTTCGCGATCGCCGCATCGAAGAGTTCCACGACCTCGCCAAGAGGTTCATCGACGACTCCTCCTGCGGACCGGCATCCGGCAGCAAGGCATAGAGAGAAAGATAGATAGAAAAATTTTTACAGAGAAACATACATTCTTATTATAGACATCATGTCAAGTACGCTTAGATTTCAGGTTGTAGGAAAGGCTTTCTCCAAGAAGCCCATCATGGTTCCCAACTGCACAGAACGCCCCAGCGAGTTCTTTGCGAAATACGTATTCACCCGCCAGAAGATGCTCAAGTATCTCCCAGCGAAAGTATACAAGAAGATGTGCGACGTCATCGATAACGGCACCACCCTCGACATGCAGACGGCCGATGCGGTAGCCGAAGGGATGAAGACCTGGGCGATGGAGCTGGGCGCAACCCACTGCACCCACTGGTTCCAGCCTCTGACGGAGGGAACCGCCGAGAAGCACGACGGCTTCGTTGAGCACGACTGGAAAGGCGGTATGGTGGAGGAATTCACGGGCAAGGAGCTCGTCCAGCAGGAACCCGATGCCAGCTCGTTCCCCAGCGGCGGAATCCGCAGCACGTTCGAGGCTCGTGGCTACAGCGCTTGGGACCCCGCAAGCCCCGTTTTCGTTATCGACGACACGCTGATGATCCCCACCGTCTTCATCTCCTACACGGGCGAGGCTCTCGACTACAAGGCCCCCCTGAAGAAGGCCATCAAGGCCGTTGATCAGGCTGCTACAGCCGTGAGCCGCTACTTCTACCGCGATGTCAGGAAAGTGGTCAGCAATCTCGGCTGGGAGCAGGAGTATTTCCTCGTCGACGAAGGCCTCTTCGCAGCCCGACCTGACCTGTTGATGACAGGCCGCACTCTGATGGGGCACGACAGCGCGAAGAACCAGCAGATGGACGACCACTATTTCGGCTCCATCCCCCAGCGTGTAGCGATGTTCATGAAGGACCTCGAGCGGAAGGCCCTCGAGCTGGGCATCCCCTGCAAGACGCGCCACAACGAGGTGGCTCCCAACCAGTTCGAGCTGGCACCCATCTACGAGGAGACGAACCTGGCCGTAGACCACAATATGCTCCTCATGAGCCTGATGAAGCGAGTGGCACGCAAGCACGGATTCCGATGCCTCCTCCACGAGAAACCCTTCGCCGGCATCAACGGCAGCGGAAAGCATTGCAACTGGTCTCTGGCCACCGATACGGGCATCCAGCTTCACGGACCTGGCAAGACTCCGCTCGACAATCTCCGCTTCATCACCTTCGTCGTGGAGACCCTCATGGCCGTCTACAAGCACGACGGACTCCTCAAGGCCTCCATCATCAGCGCCAGCAACGCCCACCGTCTGGGAGCCAACGAGGCACCGCCAGCCATCATCTCCAGCTTCCTGGGCAAGCAGCTCAGCGACGTCCTGCTCAAGCTCGAGGATACCGACGACAGCGAGCTCTTCAACCTCTCTGGCAAGCAATCCCTCAGCCTCGACATCCCCCAGATACCGGAACTGCTCCTCGACAATACCGATCGCAACCGCACCTCTCCCTTCGCCTTCACCGGCAACCGGTTCGAGTTCCGCGCCGTAGGAGCCCAAGCCAACTGTGCGGCAGCCATGATCGTGCTCAACACCGCAGTCGCTGAGGCGCTCACCAACTTCAAGGCTCGCGTGGATAAGCTCGTCGAAGGCGGAATGGACACCATGAAGGCTATCGTCAAGATCGTCCGCGAGGACATCAAGACCTGCAAACCCATCCATTTCGAAGGCAACGGATACAGCGACGAATGGAAGGAAGAGGCAGCCCGACGAGGCCTCGACGTGGAGACCAGCGCTCCCCTGATCCTCGACAACTACGTCTCCCCCTCCTCCATCGAGATGTTCACCCGCATGAGAGTGCTGAGCGAGGCAGAGCTGAGAGCACGCCTGGAGATCAAGGACGTGACCTACTACAAGAGGATCCAGATCGAGGCACGCATCTTCGGCGACCTATGCCTCAATCACATCATCCCCGTAGCCACCCGCTACCAGAGCCAGCTTATCGACAACGTCCACAAGGTGAAGGAAATCTTCCCGGAAGAGACCGCCCAGAAGCTCAGCGCCAACAACCTGTCCCTCATCCAGCAGATAAGCGAGCACAGCAGCTTCATCACCGAATATGCAGAGAAGCTCACCGACGCCCGCCGCATAGCCAACAAGCTCGAGGACGAGCGCGAGAAGGCCATCGCCTACCACGATACCGTAGCGCCCCTGATGGACCTCATCCGCTACCATATCGACAAGCTGGAGCTCATCGTAGACGACGAGTTGTGGCCCCTTCCCAAGTATCGCGAAATGCTTTTCATCAGATAGCAAGAAAGGGGAGCCTCAAACTCCCCTTTTTTCTTTTTTCAAAGTCTTTTTTCTCGGTGAGAGGTTAGCGGAGAGCGGTTTCGGAGAGCGTATTTACGATTTTTTTCGCTCGGAAATGCCCAAATAAATTTGGTATTTCGCCCGCTTATTCGTACCTTTGACTTCGCCGAAAGTACTTTCGCTCGGAAATACACAAATAAGATTTGGTATTTCGCTCGCTTATTCGTACCTTTGCAGCCAAATTTATGTAATTATGAATGCGAAGATGAGTAATTGGGTACGGGTTTTTCCGCTTTTCCTGCTGATGGTCGTGATGACGGCTTGCGGCAACAGTTCACGCAAAGCTAAAAAGGACCAAATCAAGTACGAAATCCGAAAGGTTGAGCCCGAAACGAGGGTCTACAACATCTATATTCCCGCTTCACTCCACGGATTGAGCGAGGTGGAAGTCTACCCGCAGGTGTCGGGAATCATCCGCGAGGTGAACTTCAAGGACGGCTTCAAGGTGAAAAAGGGTCAGGCCCTGTTTGTTATCGACCAGACGGAGCATAAGCTGAATGTGCAGAACGCGCAGGCTAACCTGGCGGCTGCGAAAGCTCAGATGGAGACGACCAAGCTCAAATACGAGTCGAACCAGAAGCTGGCTGAGAAGAGAATCATCAGCGACTACGTCCTCTCGTCGAGCATGAACGCCTACCACGTGGCTCAGGCCTCCGTCCAACAGGCTCAGGCTCAGCTGGCTATGGCGCAGACACACTTGGGCTATTGCACGGTGAGGTCGCCCATCACGGGTATCATCAAGGAGAACGGTTTCAAAATCGGCGAGTTGGCCGACCTTTCCAACCTGCTCTGCACGGTAAGCGACGACAGCGAGATCCAAGCTTGGTTCTCTTATACGGAGAGCCAGTTGCTGGAACTGCTTGACCAATACAACCTGAAACCCTCGTCGGAAGGTCTGAAGGACATCGACGGGAAAAGTGTCAGCGCGAAACTGCCCCGACTGAAGCTGCAGCTGAAGAACGGACAGGAGTATGCCCACGAAGGCGTAGTGACGGAAATGGGCGGCATCGTGGACCGCAAGACGGGTACCGTCATCTGTAAGGCTACCTTCCCCAACCCCGACTACGAGCTGCGTTCCGGCCTCTCGGCTACGCTGGTGTTCCCCATCCAGATGGACGAAGTGTTCCGTGTGCCGAAAACGGCTGCCGTGCACCTGCAGAACCATCTGATGTTCTATCGTGTCAGCAAGGACGGAACCGTAGAAGGAGTCATCTGCGAGGCAATCCCCTCGAATAGCGGCCAGAACTATTACGTGAAGAGCGGCCTGCACAGTGGCGACGAGATCGTCATCAACGGTGTGCAGAATCTGTCCAACGGAATGAAAGTCAGGTGAAAAAAAGGTCAAAAGGTGAAAAGGTAAAAAAGTCAAAAAGTGAAGGCTGCGATTAAACGAGAGCAGAGTCAAACTTGTTTTGAACTATGCCGAGCGTGAGCAGTCTCGACGAAGTCAAAAAGTAAGAAAGTAAGAAGGTGAGGAAGACACATTTCTTTGTGAAGCACTGGGTTGCAGCATTCGCTATCGCAGTGCTGACGGTAGTCATCGGCGTGGTTAGCCTACAGACGCTTCCTGTCGAGCAGTATCCCGACATCGCTCCGCCTATGGTGACCATCAGCGCCACATACAGTGGTGCAGACGCTCATGCGGTGATGGAATCCGTCATCATGCCTCTCGAGGAAGTCGTGAACGGAGTGGAGAACATGATCTACATGGACGCTACGGCTACTTCCAACGGAGAGGGCGAGATTGATATCTACTTCAAGCAGGGCACGGATGCCGACCAGGCAACGGTGAACGTGCAGAACCGCGTTAGCCAGGCTTCGGGCGTATTGCCTGAAGACGTCATCAGAAACGGCGTTACCGTGCAGAAGAACGTCAACGCTACCTTGATGATCATGAGCCTGGAGAGCACCGACGGACAGTTCGACCAGTCGTTCATCTCCAACTATCTCGATATCAACGTCATGCCAGCCATCAGCCGTATTGCCGGTGTGGGTCGCACGATGGTGATGGGCGAGCAGTATGGTGTGCGCATCTGGCTGAAGCCTGACCTGATGGGCCTCTACGGCGTAACGCCCGACGAGATAGTCGCTGCCATCAACGAGCAGAACCTCGTTGTCCCCATCGGCCGACTGGAGAGCGCCACCGATAAGATAGACATCGAGTTCAACGGTCTGCTGGACGACATGAAGCAGTTCGAGAACATCATCCTGCGGGCTTCCGAGAAAGGCGAGATACTCCGCCTGCGCGACCTGGCGGAAGTGGAGCTGGGAGCCAGAGCCTACGACTTCCGCACGAACATCAGCGGGAAACCTGGCGTGATGTTCTATGTGAAGCAGGCGCCTGGGGCGAATGCCACGAAGGTCAACGCTGAAATCAAGCGGGTGCTGGGCGAGGTGGAGAAGCGTCTGCCGGCAGGCTTGGAGTTCAAACTGCTTGAGACGAGCGACGACTTCCTCTACGCTTCGATGTACAATGTGGTGGAGACGCTCATCGTTGCCATCATCCTCGTGGTGCTGGTGGTCTATTTCTTCCTGCAGGACTTCCGAGCTACCCTCATCCCGTCCATCGTAATCATCGTCTCCCTCATAGGCACCTTTGCTATCGTCAAGATAGCGGGGTTCTCGCTAAACCTGCTGACGCTCTTCGCGCTCGTGCTTGCCATCGGTACGGTGGTGGACAACGCCATCGTCGTGGTGGAAGCTGTGATGACAAAGCTCGAGCAAGGGACCAAGAACATGAATCGCGCCGTCAGCGATGCTCTTGGCGAAGTGACGGCAGCCTGTATCTCCACCACACTCGTCTTTATGGCGGTCTTCATCCCCGTCACCTTCATGTCGGGCACTTCGGGTACCTTCTTCAAGCAGTTTGGTGTCACGATGGCTTCTTCCGTAGGAATCTCTACGGTCTTGGCTCTCACGCTCTGCCCTGCGCTTTGCGTGCTCCTGATGAAGCCCAACAACGGCGAGGAACATAAGAAAGGTATCAGCCACTATATGTATGTGGCCTACTCCACTTCCTACAACGCGCTTCTGAGCAGATACATGAAAGCCATCAAGCGCTTCATCAAAAGGCCTTCCAACGCCTGGATTCTCCTGGCTGTCTTCTGTCTGCTGACAGGCTTCTTGGTGATGCGCTCGAAGAGCGAGCTTGTGCCGCAGGAAGACCAAGGGTTCCTTCTCGTCAACATCATGCTGGCTCCAGGCACGTACCTGGATGAGACAGAAGCCACAACGGTTCAGCTCGAGGACTACATCAAGTCGCTCGACGAAGTGGAGACGGTGGGAGCGCTGACGGGCTATTCCATGATGGAGGACGTCACCAGCACGAACTACGCCACCCTGATGGTTCGACTCAAGAACTGGAGCGAGCGTGCCTTCTTCAGCATTGCCGACGTCCAGGACCGAATCACGGAATGGGCAACGATCAACCTGCCGCAAGCTGACGTGACGGCCTTCCAGATGCCTCAGATTCCTGGGTACGGCAACGGCTCCGACATCAGTTTCAACCTGCAGGACCTTTCGCGAAGTGCCGACAAGCACGAGTTTGTGGCGATGGGCGAGAAGTTCGTCGAGAAGCTCAGCCAAAGGCCTGAGACGGAGTTCGCCTCCTCCACCTACTCTACCGACTTCCCCAAATACAGGCTCGATGTCGACGAGATTGCCTGCAAGCGAATGGGCATTTCCCCCAAGACGGTCCTCCAGACCATCGGCGCCTTCCTGGCGGGAGACTACATCGGCTCCTACGTGCAGTACAACAATGTCTATCGCGTGATGATACAAGCCGGCAAGGAGTACCGCATGTCTGAATCCATACTCAACAGCATCTTCGTGCCTGTGGGAGACCACATGGTGCCCGTCTCCCAGTTCGTCTCGATGAAGCTCGACACGGGTTCCGCTATGGACCTCCATTTCAACCTCTTCCCCTCTTATCCCGTCAGCACTTTGCCTGCACCAGGATACACCAGCGACGATGTGCGCAAGGCCATCGAGGAGGTGAAGCAAGAGGTGTTCCCAGAGACGTTCGGCTACGAGTTTTCAGGTATGGCTCGCGAGGAAGCCGAGAACGCAGAATCCAACGAGACGATGCTCATCTACGGCATCTGCATGCTGCTCATCTACCTCATCATGGCCTGCCTCTACGACTCGCTCTTCATCCCCTGGGCAGTCATGTTCTCCATTCCCTTCGCCTTGTTCGGCGCCTACCTCTTCATCATCCCTATGGAGTCGATGGGTGTGGGAGCCAACGTCTACGTGCAGACAGGTATCATCATGATGATCGGCCTGGTGGCAAAGACAGCCATTCTTATCACGGAGTTTGCCGTACAGAAGCGCAAGGAGGGGATGGGCATCGTGGAGGCTGCGATCGGAGCTTGCCAAGACCGCCTGCGTCCCATCCTGATGACGGTCTTCACCATGATTCTCGGTATGGTTCCTCTGGCAATCGGCAGCGGTGCGGGAGCCGTGGGAAACCGCTCGTTGGCACTTGCCGTAATCGGCGGTATGACCATCGGCACGATAGCCCTGCTCTTTGTCACCCCCGCCTTCTATATGGTGTTCCAGAAACTGCACGATAAATTAACTCCTGCGAAAGATGACGAGTAGAATAAAGATAGGTTTGATGTCTGGCGTGATGCTGCTTTCCAGCTGCTCACTCTACAAGAAGTACGAAGCACATGAGACGGTGCCGACAGACATCATGGGCGATGTCGTTCAGCCTCGCGACACCCTGAGCCTGGGGGCTCTCGGATGGCGTCAGCTCTTCACCGACCCCCTGTTGCAGGAACTCATTGAGAGGGCTCTGCAAAACAATACAGATATAAAGCAAGCTCAACTGACCATTGAGCAAGTACAGAACGATTTGGCTTCAGCGAAGCTGGGAGAACTGCCCACCCTCTCGTTTGAGCCTTCTGGATCGCTCAGCCGCTTCAACAGCCTCGCCACACGCTCCTACATCATCCCCCTGCAAGCCTCGTGGCAGCTCAGCATCTTCGGACAGGCAACGAGCCGTAAGCGTCAGGCAAAGGCCCGTGTGCAGATGCAGAAAGACTACCACCAGGCGGTACAGACGAATCTGGCAGCCAATGTCGCAGCCACCTACTACAACCTTGTCATGCTCGACCGCGAGCTGCAGATCCTCCAGGAGACGCAAGTCGTGTGGGAGGAATCCCTCGAGGCGATGCGCGTGCTCTTTGAGGCAGGTCTTTACATGAGCCCAGCCGTCTATCAGATGGAGGCCTATCTGGCGGGCGTTCAGTCGGGTATTGTGGACGTGCAGGAGACCATTCTCACCACAGAAGCCGCATTGTGCCTGATGCTCTCCGAGCAGCCCCATCATATCGAGCGCTCACCCTACGAGAAGTTTGAGATGCCTTCCGAGCTCCACGTGGGCCTTCCGCTGCGTCTGCTCGAGGCTCGCCCCGATGTCCGCCAGGCAGCCCGCAACATAGAAATTGCCTACTACGACATCCAGCAGGCTCGCCAGGCTTTCTTCCCCGACCTCACGATAAGCGCCACGCTGGGATGGAGCAACGGAGAAGGAACCGTCAACCCCTCTCAGTTCCTGAGCCAGGCCCTTGCCTCGCTCGTTCAACCTCTCTTCATGCAAGGACGCCTGAAAGCTCGTTACAAGAACGCCCAGCTTGAGCAGGAAAAGGCACGCCTCCAGTTCATCCAGACCTTGCTCAACGCAGGAAACGAGGTTTACCGCCAGATGCACATCTGCAAGAAGACAGAGCAGAAAGTCGCTTATCTGACCTCCATCGTCAACTCCCTGCACGAAGCCTACGACGGCACGCGAGAGCTGATGAACAACGGCACAAACACCTATGTCGAGGTCCTGAGATCGCAGGAAGACCTCCTCACGGCCCAAATCAAGGAGGTAGAGAACCACTTCGAGGGCATCCAGGCCCTCATCAACCTCTACACCGCCCTAGGAGGATTCTAGTGGTAAAAAAGTAAAAGGTGAAAAGGTAAAAAGGTAAAAGGTTAGAGGTTAGAGGGGATTCCGATTACTCCGATTACTCCGATTATTCCGATTATTCCGAGTTCTCCGGTTATTCCGATTACTCCGAGTTTTCCGATTACTCGGAGTTTTCCCATTACTCGGAGCTAACCGCTAACCACTAACCACTAACCACTAACCCATAACCGCTCCTTACCAAAGATGGCGGTAGTTGTTGGTGCCGTAGTGCTTGCCGTACTCGTCGACATCGATGTGCATGTCGATGATGCCGTCGCGGTAGACGGTGAGGAAGGGGGGATCGTAGGAGAAGGTGAGGACGCAGCGGCTGAGGCGCTGGGGCTCCATCCAGAGCCCGTTGGTCCTGCTGTCGCCACCCGTTGCCCATGTGTCGCTGGTGGCCAGTTTGTTCTGGCTGTCCCACCTGTCTTCTCCGATGAGGAGGTAGGGCTTGAGCGTCTCGGCATCGACGCCATACGTGAGGTTGCCCAGGGTGACGAGATTGCCTGTGTACCGGCCATCGTTGAGATGGAGCTTGACGGTCTTTTTCTTCATTGCCTTGCGCTCTCCGTGGGGAAGGGCTGCGTTGCCACGTATGCTGGTGTCGAAGGCTTTGGGATAGGCTTTGCTGACGATCCAGAAACGGTAGTCGCCATTCATCCAGACGAGCTTGAGGGGCGTGTCCTGTGTGCCTGGGATATAGTAGGGGCGCACGTTGCCCTTGGGGGAATCCCACGTGATGTCCTGGCAGGAGAGGATGGTGGCGCGGTCGTCGCTGAGGGTGTATTTCTGAATCTCGTAGACATTGTTGACGGGCACGGAGCAGTAGATCTCGGCGGTGTTGGCTGGATTGATGGCCATTCCTGCCGAATAGCAGAGCTCGGTGGTGGGATTGTTGTGGAACCATCTGCCTCCCTCGGCGATGAAGAGTCGTCGCCAGGCGCCGCCGTCGAAGGTGGCATAGTAGTACTCGTGGTCCATCTTGTCCTGGGAAATGCGGGTGAAGCCGATGGCTGGCGATTCTTTCTCGTCGAGCTGCAGGCTCCATATCCAGTCGCGGCTGTCGGCCATACGGTCAACTACCGTGACGGCATAATCCTGGAAATAATCATCGGTCCGCTTTACCTGGAAGGGTCCATCGTCGACGATGCTGAGGTTGTGGCCCTGGATGTCCTGAAGGCGACGCGTGCGAATGTTGAAGACGTTGAGATAGAGCCAGTTGGGGTACTCGTTGTCGGGATGTCCCGTTGTGTAGGCGATGTAGATTTTGTCGCGTCCGTTGCTGGCATACTTGGCATAGGGGCGTGCGGCTGTGCTCTGGACGAGCTGCATGGGTCCCCAGGTGAAAGAGATGTTGTCGTCCTTGTCGGGGAGCGTCATCTGGGCGATGGTGGGGTGCCAGCCCATACCTCGCCAGCACATGTAGATGTGGTCGGGGTCCTCGCTGAGAATGAAGGGATTGGGATAGGTGGTGTTGTCCTTTACTTCCAGCCGTTTCTCCTCGCCCAACGCGGAGATGTCGCCGGGGCGTCGCGATATGCGGTAATAGAAGCACTTCTCGTCGCTGTGGCGGCTGTAGATGATCATGATGCGCTCGTCGGGCAGGACGAGGAAGGCGGGATTGTCGTGGTCGTCGGGCTGGAAATAGCTGCGCACGAGCACTTCCTCCGTGAGGCCTGTCTTCCAGTCAATCTGGCGGGCCTTGATGTTGCCGTGCCGGTCGATATAGCCGATGAGAGTGATGCTGACGGTCTTGTCCTTGCTCTCGAAATGGAGGGCACGGGGGTCAGCAAACCAGCACCAGGCGCCTTCGTCGGCAAGGGTATGGCCATAGAACGTACTCTCGGTGGAATGCTGAGCCACCGTCTGCTCCAGCGAGAACAGACAAAAACAGAACACGAGGAGGAATCTTTGTATCATCGCTTTGTTGCTTATGGGAAACACAAAAAAAGATATTTGCTGGCAAAGGTACAAAAATACTGACGAAAAGAGATGACTTTCAGCGGAAACTTGCTCTAGTTTACGAAAAAAAAGATATCTTTGCGAGTGGAATACACATTAAAAACATACATGAAGATATGAGAAACAGGATTCTGCTCCTGATAATGATATGCCTGGCAGAACTTAAGGTGTCGGCGATGGACAAGGAATTCACCATCACGCAAATCTTCAAGCCAGAGCGATACCAGCGCGGAGACACGAACGTCTCGCGCCTTCAGGACATCGATGATGCTCATTGGATCTGGCACCCTACCGCCATCGCTGTGGGCGACGTGGGGAAATGCGCCTTCCTGCGTTTCAAACGGGAGTTCACCACCAACGAGACGCCCCTGCGCTTCGATGTGAGCGCGGACGAGCGTTTCATCCTTCTCATAGACGGAGAGCCTGTGTCGTTCGGCCCTCATCGTGGTATGGTGGAGAACTGGCTCTATCAGTCTTACGAGGCGAAGCTCACGCCAGGGAAGCACATGATGGAGGCGATCGTGTGGGTAATGGGACCTCATGCGCCATCCGCCCAGCTCTCGTGGCGCGGCGGATTCATCCTCAAGGCGGAGGGAACGTACCACGAGCAGCTTACCACCGGCGTGGCGGACTGGGGCGTGGCAGAACTGAAGAACGTGACCATGCGCAAGGAGGGAATGAGGCACAACTTCGGCGTAGGCTCCCAATGCGAGGTGCGAGGATGCTCGCTCATCGAGGAGCAGCCAGCAGCATCGGAATACGTCAAGCCTGTCTCCGTACGCGGACCTATTGTCTTCAACGTGTGCGGAATCAGGGCGAAGGGTTGGATGCTCTTCCCCACTCCGCTACCCGACCAGACGTACGACCGCGTCCGACCAGGAATGTTCCGCGCCGCAAGGGCCACGTTCGACCGCGGGGTCCTGTATAAGGAGGAAGACGGACGGCATCCGCTCATCAAGGACCTGAACGCGCTCCTGAAGGAAGGACGACCCGTGACGATTCCCGCGAAAACGATCCTTTGCGCCCTGCTGGATCTGGACGACTACTATTGCGCCTATCCGGAACTTGACGTCAGCGGCGGGAAAGGTTCGGAAGTGCGCTGGATGTGGGTGGAAAGTCCGAAGGACGAGAACAAGCACAAGGGCAACCGCAACGAGTTCGTTGGCAAGAGCTGTTCCGGCATCTGCGACCGCTTCTTTCCCGACGGGAGGAAGGATGCCACGCTGGGCATTCCCTGGTGGCGGGCAGGACGATGGTGCCAGTTCGAGATAAAGACCACCCAAGAACCGCTCACACTCAAGGGGATAAGCATCATCGAAAGCCGCTACCCGACACCCGTCACCTCTCACTTCAAGTGCGACGACACCTCGCTCGACGGCGTACAACGTGTCTGCATCCGCGGCATGCTGATGGACACGCACGAAAACATGTGCGACGGACCTCATTACGAACAGCAGACGTATATCGGCGACACGTACGTGCAGAGCAGCACGCTAGCCGCGATGTATTCCGACGACCGTTTGGTTCGCCGCGCCATTTCCTTATTCGACTACGACCGCCGCGACAACGGTATGCTCCCCATGAACTTCCCCACCATCGGCACGCAGGAATCGGCTACCTACACGATGATTTGGCCGATGCTCCTGGAGAACTACATGATGTGGCACGAGAATGCCGACTGGCTGAAGACGCGGCTTCCAGGACTCTCCCACACGATGTTCGGATTGGCGGAATTCGAGAACGAAGACGGCCTCTTGGAGAATCTCCCAGGATGGAGCTTCATCGACTGGGTGCTGTCGCCGAAGAGTTGGTTTGCCGGCATTCCACCCAACGGACAACCCGGGCATGGTGTCAACTCCCAAAGCAATCTTTTCTACGTCCTCTCGCTCCAAGCTGCCTCCAAAGTCGCCCATGAGCTCCACAACGATGGACTGGCCTGGATCTGGCAGACAAAGGCTGGGTTGCTGGGCCAAAAAATTATTGACACCTTCTGGGACAAGGCGAACGGCATGATAGCCGACACGCCTGCCAAAGACAGCTTCAGCCAGCACTCTCAATGCCTCGCGATTCTGGCAGGAATCCTTTCACTCGACCAGGAGAAGGCAGCCTTCAAGGCACTCGTCGAGCGTACGGACATCTCTGTGGCTACCGATTATTTCCGCTATTACCTGTTCCAGGTTTATGCCAAAAAGGGCAGGATGGACCTCTTCATGAAGAAGATGGACTTCTGGCGCGACCACGTGAAATGGGGCATCAGGTGTCCGCTGGAGGATGACGACTTCGAGACAAAGAGCGATTGCCACGCCTGGGCCGCTCACCCGATCTATTTCCTTCATTCTGCCGTCGCAGGGGTCACTCCTGCTGAACCTTGGTTCAAATCCGTCCGTATCGCGCCCCAGCCAGGCGGATTGAAATGGATAGACGCAGCAACGCCACATCCCAAGGGCATGATTCTCACGAAACTGCGCTTCGAAGGCGATGCTGTCTCGGGCGAGGTAACCTTGCCTGACGGCGTGAGCGGCGTGTTCGAATGGAAGGGGCAAAGGATTCCCCTCAAACCAGGAACGCAAACCATAGGATAGCAGATGTTTACGAAAAAGATTTACATTATCAACAAGAATATATAGTAAGACATACATGAAAACGATGAGAAACAGAATTCTATTGCTGATGCTGCTGACGGGCACGATGCTTTGTGCACAGAACCGATGGAACGGCAAACGGGTGGCCATCATCGGCGACTCGATATCCGACAGCACGCGCGTGGGGACGACCCGATGCTGGTGGGAATACCTGACGGACTCGCTGAACCTGATGACAACCTGCTACGCCAAGAACGGGGCGACGATACAAAACATGCAGGGACAGGTGGACCGCATGCTGACGGAGGAGAAACGTTGGGACCTGATAATCCTCTTCGGCGGCACAAATGACTTCAACGGAAACGTGCCTCTGGGCGACCTGTTCATCGAGAAGACGGAAAGCACCAACAAGAACGGCGAGACGGTGGAGCTGAGGCATCGTGCCTTCAATACGGACAACAACACATTCTGCGGAAGGCTCAACAACCTGCTCTCGAAACTGAAGGAACAATGTCCCGATGCGCGACTGCTGATGCTGACGCCCGTGCATCGCGGATTCGCACAATTCGGCAACAGAAACGTGCAACCCGACGAGCTCTGGGCAAACACGCTGGGACTCTATCTGGACGACTACATCGCCATTCTGCAGCAAGCCTCCAGAGCCTGGGCTATCCCGCTGGTGGACACGAACGTGGAATCAGGCCTGCTGCCTATGTACCCCTCCTACGACAACTATATCCACAAGGTTGATACGGATCGTCTGCACCCCAACGCCAACGGTCACCAGCGGATAGAGAAAGCCGTGCAGGGCTATCTGGAGACAGCTATACCTTATTAAAAAAGGAAAAGGAAAAAAGAAAGGAGAAAGAAAGAATGAAGATAAGCATCGTAGGCACAGGGAAAATAGTGGAGGAAGTCCTGGGGATGCTCAGCAAGGAATTTGCCGGGAAGATCGAAGTGACAGGAATCCTGGCTCGCGAGAAGAGCATAGAAAGGGCCGTCGACCTCTGTGAGAAATACGCCCAAACGGGATTCGTCTTTACCGACATGGACCGCATGATGGAGGAAGCAGAAGCGGATTTCGTCTACATCGCAAACGCCAATCACGTGCATCACCAATATGCCAAGCGAGCCATCGAGACGGGACACAACGTAATCGTGGAGAAGCCCGTCGCCGTGAACCGCGTGGAGACGGAGGAACTCTACGACTTGGCCGTGCAGCGCTGCGTCTATTGCATGCCTGCCTTCAGCCTCCTCTATATGCCTCTCTTCCACCAACTGCAGGAGATGCTGCCCCAGATAGGCACCCCGCGCGTGGTGAACTGCAACTATGCCCAATACAGCAGCCGCTACGATCGCTACCTTCGTGGCGAGATCACACCCGTCTTCGACCCAGAATGTGCTGGTGGCGCCCTGATGGACCTGAACATCTACAACCTTTGCTTCACCGTCGCCCTCTTCGGACCACCCCGCGTGTGCCACTATGCTCCCAACAACGGATGGAACGGTATCGACACGAGCGGAACCATCCTGCTTCGCTATCCTGACTTCGTGGCAACTCTGGGAGCCGCAAAGGACAGCAATGGCCTCTCGTTCGGATGCATCCAGGGCGAGAAAGGATACATCGAGGTGAAGGGATCGGTGAGCATGATGGAGGAGTTCACCCTGCACCTCAACGGAGAGCAACCCGTCACCTTCAAGGCTGACATGCAACGGCATCGCCTGAGCTTCGAATTCGAGGAATTCCTTCGTCTCATCGAGAATCGCCCGGAAAGCAAACTGAACATTCCCTACCTGAGCCGCACGGCTCTGGAGATAGCCATCGCGGTAGACAAAGCCAAGATAAACTCGATATGAAAACCTGGACACTTTGGGGCATCGCCCTTCTGTTGAGCTGTTCAGTCGGTATGAGCGCCAAAGGAATCTCCCGCAAGCACCAGCAGGAACATCTGCGCCACCTCTTCAATCTGAGCACGATGGTGGGCACGGCTCCCGCCAACACGAAGACGGCTGGATTCTACGGAAAAGGATCGGAGGAACACGGCCAAACCTTTCCCGCCGTACTCTCGCCCAACGGGCAGAACTTCTGGACACCTCAGACGAGGGAAAGCGAGACGAAATGTCTTGCACCCTATTACTACACCGACTCGCTCCTGCAAGGCTTCCGCAACAGCCATTGGACCTCTGGCGGATGCACTCAGGACTACGGCTCCTTCACCATCGCCACGCTCAGCGGACATTTGAGAAAAGGGGCACGGGAACGTGCCACACGTTTCAGCCACAAAAACGAAGTGTCGCATCCCCATTATTATGCCGCACATCTGCCAGAAGAACATCTGAAGGTAGAGATGACTGCCAGCAGCCACGCCTCCATCCTGCGCATCACGCCCGATCAGGACGGTCCCGTCCACATCGTGGTCCAACCCAACAGCGACGAGAAGGAGGGCCACATATCTGTGGAACCTGAACGGAAAACCATCTATGGCAGCAATCCCGTTCACCGTATCTATCAGGGATGGGGCGAGAGAGCAGGATTCAGCGGACATCTGCTGATCACCTATTCAGACGATCCCATCAGCTGGGGGCAGGACAGCCTCTGTGCCTGGATCTCCTTCCCAGGGAAAGCTGGCAAGCCCATCATCCTCAGAACCGCCTCTTCCTTCACAGGTCGCGAGGGAGCCGAAGTCAACTACAAAGCTGAAGCGCGAGGCATCAGTTTCGAGCAGATGAGGGACAATCTCATCCGCACCTGGATCAAACACCTGCATGCCATCGATGTGGAAGACCCTGATACAGCTCGAGTAAACCAGTTCTATGGCGCCCTGTATCGTGCCTCATTCACTCCTCACGAGATGAGCGATGCGGATGGAGCCTATCCTCGCTATGCGAGCGGCATCACGATGCATCCTCATGGCAAACCTCGCAAGTACTATTGCGACTTCACGATGTGGGACACGTTCCGTGCCGTTCATCCCCTCTACACCCTACTCTACCCTGATGTGACGGCCGACATGATGCAGTCTCTCGTCCTCAAATATGAGCAAGGCGGCTGGCTCCCCATCTTCCCCAACTGGAACTCCTATACGGCTGCAATGATTGGCGACCACGCTTCCGTAGCTCTGGCTGACGCTTACCTCAAGGGCATACGCGGATTCGATGCCGAGAAAGCCTACGAGGGAATGCGCAAGAACGCCTTCGAGACGCCAGCTTCGGAAGAGGACTATCGGAACGGAATGGGACGGCGAGCCTTGCCTTCCTACATGAAGTACGGCTACGTCCCTATGGAAGATCCTGTCAAAGAAGCATTCCACCAGAAGGAACAGACCTCGCGAACCCTAGAATATGCTTTCGACGATTATGCCGTAGCACAAATGGCACGAGCCCTGGGGAAGGAGAAGGACTACGAGACACTAATGAAACGCTCTGAGAACTGGCGCAACGTCATCAACCCAGAGACTGGTTATTGCGACGGAAGATATGCTGACGGACATTTCGAGGGCAACACGGATTTCGTGAATCGCAAGTCGTTCATCACGGAAGGAGCCGCCTGCCACTACACTTGGTTCGTGCCCCACAATGTGGAAGGTCTCGTCGAGATGCTGGGAGGCAAGAAGAAGTTCGAGGCAAAACTCGACTCGATGTTTACGGAGGGACGTTACTGGCACGGCAACGAACCTTGTCACCAGATTGCCTACCTCTACGACTTCATCGGAAAGCCTGAGAAGACAAAGAAATGGGTGAACTACATTCTCGACACGGAATACAACGACTCGCCAGGTGGCCTTTCTGGCAACGATGACTCTGGCCAGATGTCTTCCTGGTTCATCTTCTCCTCAATGGGATTCTATCCGGTATGCCCTGCCTCCTTGCGCTACATGCTCAGCACTCCACGCTTCCAACGCATCACGCTGAACCTGCAGAGCGGACGACGTTTCGTCATCACACCCGAATCCCTTCCCAAAGACCGCTGCTACATCACACACAACGAAATCACGGGAATGTAGGAACTGGGTATTCTGTCTGCTCTGCCTCAACCTTCAGCCACTTTGACCTCCTTCAAGACAATGTGGCTGTGTTTTCAATCTTTGCACGCCACTTGTTGCGTTAGGGATTGCGAGGCTTGGCCCACGAGCCTTTGAGACCTCGCGACGAAACAAGAAACTAAAAAAAAGAAGGAACTATGAATCTGAACAAATTTACCATCAAGGCCCAAGAGGCTGTACAAGAAGCATTGAACAGAGTGCAGCGACAAGGACAGCAAGCCATCGAGCCAGAGCACTTGCTGAGCGGCATTCTGAAGGTGGGCGAACAAGTGACGAGTTTCATATTCCAGAAACTGGGTATGAACCCGACTCTCATACAGCAAGCCGTAGATGCACAGATAGGAAGCCTGCCTAAAGTGCAAGGCGGCGAGCCCTACCTGAGCAGAGAAGGCAATGAAGTGCTGACACGTGCCGAAGATATCGCACAAAAGAACGGCGACGAGTTCGTCTCGCTCGAGCACATGCTGCAAGCCATACTGACCACCAACTGCACAGCTGCCAAACTGCTGAAAGACGCAGGTATGACAGAGAAGGAACTGCAGGCTGCCATCCAGGAGCTAAGAGGCGGCGAGAAAGTGAAATCGCAATCCAGCGAGGACACTTACCAGAGCCTGTCGAAATACGCCCGCAATCTGGTGGACGAGGCAAGAGCTGGAAAACTGGATCCCGTCATCGGACGAGACGAAGAAATCCGTCGTGTATTGCAAATCCTGACACGTCGAACCAAGAACAATCCCATCCTGATAGGCGAGCCAGGAACAGGCAAGACAGCCATCGTGGAAGGTCTGGCCCACAGAATCCTGCGGGGAGATGTGCCTGAGAACCTGCGCGACAAGCAGCTCTACAGCCTGGATATGGGCGCCCTGATTGCCGGCGCGAAATACAAGGGCGAGTTCGAGGAACGTCTGAAATCGGTTGTCAACGAGGTCAGCAAGAGCGAAGGCAGGATCATCCTCTTCATCGATGAAATCCACACTCTGGTGGGAGCCGGCAAGGGAGAAGGAGCAATGGATGCTGCCAACATCCTGAAACCTGCTTTGGCCAGAGGTGAACTCCGCAGCATCGGCGCGACAACTTTGGATGAATATCAGAAATATTTTGAAAAAGACAAAGCGTTGGAGAGAAGGTTTCAACCCGTTATGGTCGACGAACCTGACACGTTGAGCAGCATCAGCATCCTGCGTGGTCTTAAAGAGAGGTACGAGAACCATCACAAAGTGCGTATCCAGGATGATGCCATCATCGCTGCTGTCGAGCTTTCCAACCGATACATCACCGAACGGTTCCTGCCCGACAAGGCTATCGACCTGATGGACGAGGCTGCTGCCAAGCTGAGAATCGAGCGCGACTCAGTACCTGACGAGTTGGACGAGATAAGCCGTCGGCTGAAGCAACTGGAAATTGAGCGCGAGGCAATCAAACGTGAGGGAGATTCCGAAAAATTCGAACAACTGAACAAAGAGATTGCCGACTTGCAGGAACAGGAAAATTCCTTCAAGGCGAAATGGACCCAAGAGAAGAACCTGCTGAACAAGATCCAGCAGAACAAGCAACAGATTGAGCAGCTGAAGTTCGAGGCTGAGCGAGCTGAACGCGAAGGCAACTACGGACGGGTGGCTGAGATTCGATACGGCAAGTTGCAGGAGCTGGAGAAGGAAATCCAATCCATCCAGGAACAACTGAAAAGTGCTCAGGGGGCAGAAGCGATGGTGAAGGAAGAAGTGACGGCCGACGACATCGCTGACGTAGTAAGCAAATGGACGGGCATCCCTGTCTCGAAGATGATGCAGAGCGAGCGCGACAAGTTGCTCAACCTGGAGAATGAGCTCCACAAGAGAGTCATCGGGCAGGATGAGGCCATCCAAGCCGTGAGCGATGCTGTGCGCAGAAGCCGCGCAGGACTGCAAGACCCCAAGCGCCCCATCGGAAGTTTCATCTTCCTGGGCACCACAGGTGTAGGAAAGACGGAACTGGCGAAAGCGCTCGCCGACTATCTCTTCGACGACGAGACGATGATGACCCGTATCGACATGAGCGAATATCAGGACAAGTTCAGCGTGACTCGTCTGATCGGAGCTCCTCCAGGATACGTCGGCTACGATGAAGGCGGACAGCTGACGGAGGCCGTGCGTCGCAAGCCCTATCAGGTCGTGCTCTTCGATGAGATCGAGAAAGCTCACCCTGACGTCTTCAACATCTTGCTGCAAGTGCTGGATGATGGGCGTCTGACTGACAGCAAGGGCAGGACGGTGAACTTCAAGAATACCATCATCATCATGACAAGCAACCTGGGGAGCCAGCTCATTCAGGGCAACACGGACCACGAGGCGGCAGAGAGACAGGTGATGGACCTGCTGAAGAAGACCATCCGACCTGAGTTCCTCAACCGTATCGACGAGATTGTCGTCTTCCGTCCCTTGAACCAGGGTGAAATCAAGCAAGTGGTACGCCTGCAGATTGCCGGCATCCAGAAGATGCTCGAGCAGAACGGCATCCAGCTCAAACTTCAGGAAGATGCCATCGAGCTGTTGGCCGAGGAAGGCTATGACCCTGACTTTGGAGCCCGTCCCGTGAAGCGTGCCATCCAGCGTCTGCTGCTCAACGACCTGAGCAAGGAATTGCTGGGCACTTCGCTCGACAAGAGCCGCCCCATCATCGCCAGAAGGAATGGCAACCTGCTCGCATTCAGCAACTGACTCTGCGAGCAGGGCTTGCCGCCCCTCTGAAATGAGCCAACGCGGGCTGTATGCATACGCTCAGGCCCCATACGCATAAACACATCTTTAAGAAAATAGTATAATAGTAGACACGGGCATGAAAATCGTCGCCAGAATCCAGACAGACTTCAAAAGCAAATTCGGAGTGCCGCGCCAGAGTGGATTGGTGGAGGAACTGCGAGGCAAGATCGTTTTCGAACCAGAATACAGGAATCCGGAGGCATTGCGAGGTCTGGAAGGATTCTCCCACATCTGGCTCCTTTGGGACTTCAGCCTGGCACACCGCGACGAAGGCAATTGGTCGCCCACCGTCCGTCCCCCCCGCCTGGGTGGCAATCAGCGGATGGGAGTCTGGGCGACCCGTAGCCCTTTCCGTCCCAACAACATCGGCCTCTCCTCCGTAAAGATTATCCAGATTGAACTCCATACCCCAGAAGGACCCATCATCTGGGTGGGAGGAGCCGACCTGATGGACGGCACACCCATCTACGACATCAAACCCTATCTCCCCTTCACAGATTGTCATCCAGAGGCGACAGGTGGGTTCACAGATGATCTGGATTCCGCCGCACCACTTCTCGAGGTCAGGATTCCAGAAGAAATTGCCCAGCATTTCACAGCCACAGAACTGGCTGCCCTCAAGGGTGTGTTGGCCGCAGACCCACGACCCCATTATCAGGATGACCCTAACCGCATCTACGGATTCCGCTTTGCAGATACGGAAATAAGATTCCAAGTACACGGAAAAACACTGGAAGTATTAACAAATTAAACCTTTTTTCACTTGTTTTTGCGAAAAAAAGGCCATTTTCTCGTAAAAAATATATTTTTTATTTGGCAGATTGCTGAATATATCCTATATTTGCACCGAATATAGGCCTATGGTATGCCCATGCGGTCTGTGTTTCGGTGAAAGAACTCAGTGGAGTCAACACGTCGAGTACGTGAAGTTAACGTGTCGAGTTGACAGAATCAACACGTCGATTTTGTGGAGTCAACACGTCGAACCACCGCTTAAGAGAGAAACAAATTTTTATATTAACTTAAATACTAATTTTAATCAAAATGAAAAAAAGATTCATTCGTTTGTTAGTGTTTGCGATGGCTATCGTAAGCATGGGAGCATTGAATTCTTGTAAGGATTATGACGAGGAGCGCGTAGACGAACTCAGCCAGAAACTTGCAGACCAAAATGCCACTTTGACAGAGTTAATCAGATTGCAAGTTGGTGGGTTGCAGGACCAGATTGATGCCCTGCAAAGTCAAATCGACGCAATCCATTCATGCGATTGTGATGTTGCTGGAGCTATCAAGACTGCTCTTGAGGATTACCTGAAGCAGCATCCCGATGGACCTACAGAAGCTGATGTGATCAAGATTGTGAACAACATCATCGCTGATCATCTGAAGACTACCGAACATGTCACCAAAGAACAGGTTGAGCACTGGATCCAGGATGCTATTGCCGGTATCGTAAGCTGCAATTGCGAGCACAAGACCTCTGAGCAGTTGGCTACCTTCATCTCTACCGTCATCAACCAGTATCTGACTGAAAACAAGTACGCTACAGAGGATGACATCCTGACAGCAGAACAGGTTCAGACTATGATCGACAATAGTTTGGTTCTGTATGCTACCCTGCAGCAATTGAACGATGCTAAGAATGAACTCCAGAAGGCTTTGGACAAGGCCAACGAAACCATTACTGAGCACGGAAACTCAATCACTTCTCTTATTACTACCGTTAGCGATTTGCAAACAGCTGTCGGTACAGCTCAGGCACGTGCTGACGCAGCTTTCGAGTTGGCTACGACTGCTGCAGGTAATGCAGAGACTGCTCTGAAGAAAGCTGAGGAAGCTTTCAACAAGGCTAAGGATGCTGAAGGTGCAGCAAAGGATGCTGCAGACAAGGCAAAAGAGGCATTTGATAAGGCAAAGGAAGCGCAAGACACAGCAGGCGAAGCTTTAGGCAAAGCCGAGACAGCTCTGCAGAATGCCGAGGATGCTTTCAACAAGGCTAAAGAAGCTGCAGACAAGGCAAAAGAGGCATTTGATAAGGCAAAGGAAGCTTGGGATCAGGCAGACAAGAACAGACAAAATCTTGAGAAGCTGAGTGGCGAATTTACAACTCTCAGCGGAACAGTTGATCAACTTGGTAAAGAACTATCCACAACCACAGAGACTGCTGCTAAAGCTTGGGCATTGGCACAAGCCAATGAAATCACCCTCAACGGTATGGCAAAAACCTTGGCAAATCTCCAGACAAAGGATGAGCAATTGCAGGCTCAGATTGACTCTCTGGCAGCGTTGACCAAGAACTTCGCTACTCAGCAGGATGTTGTAGGTGCTCTGCGCTATGCAATGAATCTCTACAACGAGGCAATCGCTTACACTGACCAAGCAGTAAACAATGCCATTACGATTTTGCTCAATAAGATTAAAGAGGAAAGCGATAACGCTAAAGACAGAATCGATGCTGACTCTATCAGAATCGACAATCTGGAAGATCAGGTTGGTGATTTGGACAACAAGATCGATGAGACAAACGGCAAGCTCGACAGTCTGACACAAGACCTGCAGCAGCAACTCGATGATCTGAAATCTTACGTTGATCAGCAGGATTCTACCCTCGCATCACATATTGATGAGGCCAACTCTAGAATCGATGACACAAACGACAAGATCGACAGCATTGCTAATGCACTGGAAAAACTCATCAACGAAAAGGATTCTCTCCTGAACGGCAGAATCGATTCTACCAATATCGCTCTTGAGGAACTGAAGGATGCTATGAATGAAGCTGATGAAGAGTTGCAGAAGCAGATCAACACTTTGGGCAGCGACCTGACTCAGTTGCTGAAGGCTCTGGGCAAGACCAGCGAAGCTATCGATGGTCTGAATGGCCGAGTAAGCACTCTCGAGGAGAAGCTGAACAGCATGATCTCCAGCGTTGTTATCCAGGGAACCGTTAATCCTGCATTCGGCACATTCGCACTCCCAATGGGCGTGAAGTCTAACATGCTGATTGCATACTATGGCGAGAACGAGCACAAGACATACTTCCCCACCTTAGGCACATCTGACCTCGTTAACGAGCAATATGCTCTGACAGAAAAGGATGCTGAGATGCTGGGCGATGTAGTTGACAAGTGGTCTATTCCTGGACAGACTACATTCTTCAATGAGAAGGAAGGAAATGCTGGTAAGGTTTACCTGACCGTTAACCCCAGTGCAACCGACTTCACAGGTGCACAATTCAGTTTGGTTAACAGCTTGGACGAGGAGTCTCCCATTAAGTTGAGTCCCATTAAGCCATCTACCGACAAGTTGACCTTCGGTTGGACTCGTGCAGGCAACGCATTCTATGAGGCTGCTGCAACACTGAAGAAGGATGACGTCCAGAAGGCTAAGCTCAACTTCGACAAGTCAGCTCTGCAAGAGTCTGTACAGCAGATTCTCAATTACAAGACAGAAACGGGTCTCAGATTCACCCAGATTGGTTCTGCCATCTATACTGCAGTCAACAACATCATGGATGCCAACGCTGTGAAGGCTCCTTGGGTTGACAAAGAAGGAAATGAGACAAACTACACCTATTCAGAATATGGAATCGGTGCAACAGCTATCAAGCCTCTCTCATTCTCATTCCTGCATGACGTGAATATGGGTAAGATTCCTGAAATCAATCCATTCGCTGAAATGAACATCGATCTCAACAAGATGATCGACCTCGACCAGTTCTTTACGATTATAGAGGGTGCTGTGAACGAAGGAACAGAATTTGCAGAAAACTATGACCTCAAGCTGAAGATCCAGTTCGATACTCTGTATATCGAGAAAGATGGTACCGTTAAGACTCGTATCCTCTACCAGGAGACTGACAAGATTTCTAACAACAAGGTTCTGTATGAGTCTTGGCATGATTACGATGTAAGCCAGATTGACCTCCTGATGGTTGAGATCCTGAACCAGCGTGCAGCTTACTGGAGTGCTCAATTGCGTTATGAATTCCAGAAGCAGATCATGTCTCGCAAAGCTGGTCTGATTGCCAAAATCAATGATGCAGCAGCAAGATACATTGGTGCTCTGAAGGGTGCTGCTCAGAATGTAATCGACAACATGAATGGCTCTATAAGCGGTTCTATTGGCAACATCAATGACTATCTGGAGAAGATCAACAAGTTCATCAACACCATCAACGAACACTTGAAGAATGCCAACAACAAGCTGCAAGTAAGCATGTACTTCGAGACTGCAGATGGCCAGTATCACGCAGTTAGCCAGAACCCAACCTGGTACACCACCTTCTCTGGTGCTGACGAATATGTAGTATATCCCACCACTTACACAGCTGAGCTGATTGCTCCTTCCTACAAGAAGTTCATTGGTATCACCAATGTATTCAAGGGTGAAGAGAGCGCTCAGGGCGGTAACGCAGAGTGCAAGAAGGTACTGGATGACACCAACAAGGCTATGGGTCTTGAGATTATGGATGGTGACACCCGTGCAATCGCATTCAAGCCCGCTGCTACAGGTTACAAGTACGAGATCTTCTATGCTGCCCTTGACTACTCAGGCAAGATTTCTCAGCATAAGTTCTATATCTACGTTAAGTGATATTAGTAATATAATACCTTATATATATAAATTAATATAATTGATAGGAATTATGAAATTCAAGAAATTATTGTTCGCAGTCCTGTTGGCAATGGGTTTCACATCTGCAATGGCTCAGCCACAGACTACTACAGAGACTGTTTTCAATCCCCACTGGTACGTACGTGCCCAAGCTGGTGGACAATACACATTGGGTGAGGTCGATTTTGGCGACCTCATCTCCCCCAATGCTCAGATTGCTGCAGGTTATAACTTCACCTCTGTATGGGGTTTGCGCTTAGGCGTAAATGCTTGGCAGAGCAAAGGTGGATCTACCGTATGGGGCAACGAGTACAAGTGGAAATACAAGTATGTAGCTCCCACTCTGGATGCAACCATCAACTTGACCAATCTGTTTGGTGGCTTCAATGCAAAGCGCCTTTGCGACGTTACATTCTTCGCTGGCGTTGGTGCAAACATTGCTTTCAGCAATGATGAGGCAGCTGATGCCAATACAGCTATCATGGCAGTAGATCCCACTGCAAGACTCCGTTACTTGTGGGACGGCACAAAGCCCCGCTTCGTAGGTCAGGCAGGTGTTGACGTTGACTTCAACATCAGCAAGCGTGTTGCTTTGGGTATCGAGGTATCTGCCAACACCCTGAGTGACCACTACAACTCCAAGAAGGCTGGCAACAGCGACTGGTACTTCAATGGCTTGGTTGGCGTTAAGTTCAACCTCGGCAAGTCCACCAAGGAAGTTGAGAAGAAGATCGATTGTCCTCCTGCAGAGACAAAGATTATCGAGCGCATCGTTGAGAAGCCCGTTGAGAAGGTTGTTTACAAGGAGCCTGAGACAGCTAAGGCTGCTGAGACTCTGCGTCGCGACATTTTCTTCACCATCAACAGCACCAGGATCGTTGCTAAGGAGATGACAAAGGTTGACGATATCGCTAACTTCCTGAAGGCTAATCCTAATGCAAAGGTTTCTATCACAGGTTATGCTGACAAGGGTACCGGTAACGCTACCATCAACAGAAGCCTCTCTCAAAGACGTGCTGCAGTTGTTGTAAGAACTTTGAAGGAGAAATATGGCATCTCTGAGAGCCGTATCACTTCTGACTTCAAGGGTGACACTGAGCAGCCCTTCGCTGAGAACAACAAGAATCGTGTAAGCATCTGTATTGCACAGTAATATTAATTAATTAATTTAACTTAGAAGGGGCCTGTCCTCGGCTTAAAAACCCGAAGACAGGCCTTCTTCATTTGATTATGAAAAAATTATTGTTTTTATCGTCTTTACTCTTACTGACCAGCTCCATCTTTGCTCAGACAGGTATTTTAGCAGATGGGTATTACAGAGTAAGGAATCTTGCCACTTCCCGATACCTTTATGTATATGACAACACAGGGAAAATCAATATCGCAACCACAAGTGCTGACATGGGAGCCATTGAGTTGCACAAGGATGCAAACAGAAGAATATCTGATCCTGGGTCAATCATCTACGTAAAATATGTCTACGAAAAAGACGGGAACAAGAGATACGATATGACCAGTCAGGGAACAGGCGTACATCAGATTATTGGATATTACGTGCAACTGTACGAAAACCCTGACAAAACATATTACGTATATGCAGAGGGATTTTATCTATGCGACAGTGAGACAAGCTCCGACGAGCTTGGCTATCTGGGAACTTCTGGTAAGGGAAATTACAGAAAATGGGAAGCACTCAAGCTGAATGATACTGACAATTATTTCGGTTTGGCTCCCACCATCCAGTTGAACGGCAAGTATTATCAGCCCTTCTATGCAGCATTCCCATTCACCCTGAGCGAAGGCATGAAAGCATATTATATCAGCAAGGTGCTTCCCTCTGCTGCTATCCTTTCTGAGATAACCGGTACGGTTCCTGCTTCCACTCCCGTTCTCATCGAATGCAGCTCTGCCAATACAGAAAGCAACAAACTGACGTTGCAAATGGAGAATGCAACTGCCATCTCTGGGAACCAACTGAAAGGTGTTTATTTCAACAATCCAGATCGCCAGAAGTCTAAAGATGCTCGCACGGCTTACGATCCCAGCACCATGCGTGTACTGACGGTTAAGGACGGGAAACTCGTCTATGCGACCGACAACTCGCTAGATTATCTTCCCGCCAATCAGTCGTATTTAAAAGTCCCTGCAGGAACAGCTGAGACCCTAACTGTAATGACAGAAGAGGAATATCAAGCCTCTGCTCTCGCAACAGGAATTGCCCTGAATAAGACATCCCTGTCTCTACGTGAAACAGAAACCACCCAATTGACCGCAACGGTGACGCCTGAGGACGCTGAGGACCGCTCTGTCACCTGGAGTTCTTCTGACAACAGCATAGCCACAGTTAATGCTGAAGGTGTTGTAACAGCAATCAAGGAAGGAACAGCAACCATTACCGCAACCACCAATGACGGTTCAAACCTGAAGGCTACATGTACCGTAAAGGTATCTATCATGCCTGTAGCATCCATCACGCTGAATATCACGGAAAAGACTCTCGAAGAAGGGGAAACGGTAAATCTGACAGCTAGCGTTCTGCCTGCCAATGCGTCAAACAAGAGTCTTGCATGGACCTCTTCCGACGAGAACGTCGCTACCGTTGATGCAAACGGACTTGTTACTGCAGTCAAGGAGGGAACCGCTACCATCACAGCCAAAGCAAACGATGGAAGCAATGTTTCCGCTCAATGCACCATCAACGTGTCAGATTCCTTCATCTTTGTATCCAAGATCAGCCTTGAGAAGATGCAGGTAACATTGAATATAGGTGAAACTGCGACCTTGAATGTGACTATCGAGCCCGCAAATGCTACCAACAAAGAGATTGCGTGGAAATCATCAAATCCCTCGATTGCAACCGTCGAGAATGGTGTTGTTACCGCTATCAGCGCTGGAACAATCTACGTTTCTGCCTCATCGACAGATGGCAGCAATCAGAGTGACGTTTGTATTGTGACAGTAAATGAAGGAAGTGCCATTTCCTCCATCTCTGCAAACCAAGAGTCGAAGACCATCTACGACCTGCAGGGACGTAAGGTCAACTCTATGGCGAAGAAGGGAATCTACGTCATAAACGGCAAGAAAGTCATTGTGAAGTAAATTCAGAATACAACTGCAAACAAAGAGAATCCCTGATCAGAAGATGACCAGGGATTTTCTTTTTCCCATCCATTATGCAATAGCTGCAAAAGGAGCAACGTGTCGTGATGGCAAACACAACACGTTGAAACTGCAAACACAACACGTTGAAACCTCGAAGACAACGTGTTGTGTTTTTCACGCCTTACATCAATGTTTTGAGCGTGAATGCCTTGAATTCACATGAACTCAAAAGTGACCTACACTCTACACCAGGTTCCTGTAATACACTAACTGTCAATAGGATACACAGGTGTAGAGTAGGTGTAGAGACCTACACCCGTGTATATCATTGTCCCACAAAGAGTTACGGGGTGCCGGTGTAGAGTGTAGGGCATTTTTGAGTTCATGCGGGTTCTGCGTCAATTTAGGTGGTGAATAAAGGTTGGAGAATCTTACCTAATACGTTGATTTATAACATGATTTTGATATACAATAATTGTATAAATTAACCTACTATTTTACGTGCTGAATTAATGAAACAAGAAAGGAATATGAATGACCAGCCAAGAGTCAAGATGACATGGGCAAACTCATATATGTTGTTAAGCAAAAACAGAACTGGAATTACCACCTAAATTGACGCAGAACCGTTCATGTGAATTCACAACATGTTAGTCTCTCCATTCTTCCGATTTTTGGCATGTGGATGACTGAAGATTCTGGAGTAGTTAAGTAGCCAGTTAAGTAGTTGACTCAAAAGCAAAGACAACACGTTGCAAAGGCAATTTCGACACGTTGCATTCTACGTTCCTTCATGACAGACTTCGAAACAGTTGAAGTTCCTGAAGTTGAAGGACGATAACGAGGACGATGACGCCAAAACGAAAACGATGACGAGGACGAGGACTTCCTGAAGGAGTTAAGAAGTTCTCCATTACCTCTATTATGATCGTTTCTTCGGCATGTGGCTGAAGAGGCTCAAGTAGAATCCATAGAAGTTTTGCCCCCTTTTCTTTTTCTCATCTCCCTTTCCCATTTTTTTTCTTCTGTTTTCCTAAAGGAAAGGGGGGGATGGTAATGTTGTTTTTGCCCTTTTCCTTCCCTCTCGTCCCCATTTTTTAGCCTTACCTGCAAATGGATGAATATGGATGATTTTTTCATCCCTGTTTTGTGGTAATCATCCTATCTTTGTACCGATTATGCCTTATAGGCATGTGGTTTCTGTGTATCATAAGAAATACCAAGAACGTGAAGAAGAAAATAAAAGCATAAATTCTAACAAGCAATAATCTTTTATGAAACACAATTTCTCTATCTTAGGCCTTTCGCTGTTGTTGGGAGCAATGGCGATGCCAGCATTCTCGCAAGTTTCGAACAACAACGAGGATGAAGTATACAAAGTGGACCAGCGCTTTGGGCAAGACTTTGTGCCCGGACAAGTTCTGGTCAAGATGAAAGACAATTCGCCTGCTAATGTGCGACGTGTGAAAGGCAAATTCCAAAGCGCAGGCATCGGCCAGCTTGATGCTGTGCTTCAGGAGTTTGGCGTGGAGGATATGGAAAAGTTGCTACCTCACGAAAAGCCTGGTCGTACACTTCGAAAGGCAAAAGCTTTCAACGGTGCAATCATTGAGGAACGAGATTTGTCTCAGCTCTATCTTTTGCAAATGAGCGATGAAAAGGCAATGGAAACAACTCAACTCATAGAACGTCTTGCCGAACTGCCCGAGGTGGAATTTGCTGAGCCCAACTACAAGGCTTACGTTTTGGCGGATGTTGATGATTACACCGCAGAACCGCTTTATGGTCAGCAATGGGGACCTGCAGCTATCAATCTGCCTGCTCTTTGGAATGTTGAGAAGGATCCCCAGAAGCAGCGTCCTGTCATTGCCCTTTTGGATACTGGTGTGGATATTACGCACCCCGATTTGGCTGCCAATATCTGGACCAATACAGCTGAGGCTGAGGGCGAAGAAGGTTACGACAATGATAACAACGGCTTCAAGAATGATGTTCATGGCTGGGACTTCATCAACCAGACTGGCAACATCCGCGACTTCAACGGTCACGGCACCCATTGTGCAGGCATTGCAGCTGCTGTTGGCAACAACGGTGTGGGCATCACGGGTGCCAACCCCGATGCCCTCATCATGCCCATCACCATCATGCAGAGCGATGGCACGGGCGACCTCGCCACCATCATCCGCGGCATTGACTATGCCATAGCGATGGAAGCCGATATTCTGAGCATGAGTATCGGTACCTATGCTACCTCCACTGCCTTCGAGCAGGCTCTTGGCAGAGCCTACCAGAATGCCATCCTCGTAGCTGCGGCCGGTAATAATGGCTGTTGCCTAAACCATGCTCATCAGGAAAGAGGACAACAAGACCCTATGCCCATGTTCCCTGCTGCTTACAATTTTGTGTTGGGCGTGCAGGCTTCAGCAGCATCAGGCGCAATGGCAGGTTTCTCTAACTATGACGACGACGGCGCATTCTTCTCGGCATACGGTGAGAATGAACTCTACAACTATGAATTGCGTGCTCCTGGTACAGGCATCCTCAGCACCTGGCCTGGTGGCAACTACAAACAGCTAAGCGGAACGTCAATGGCCTGTCCGTTGGCGGCTGGTGCATTGTCACGATTGATTCAATGCAAGGAAATCGACAGCAAAGAAGAACTGTTCGGTGACCTCATTCACTCCACAATGCCAACTGGCGACCTTGACATCTATGCCGCCTATCAGATGAATGATGAAAATCGTCAACCTTCGCTTGAGTTTGTCACCTACACAATCGATGACAGCGAGGGTGATGGCGATGGAAGACCTGATGCTGGAGAAACAATTGCCATCTATCCTACTATCCGTAATGCCTGGGGAACAGCCAACAATATTCGACTGAGTATTGAAGTTGGTGAATTGGAAGATCCCGATATAGTAGAGTTCTTGGATGCCAATGTTGCTTTTGGCCACACACTAAGTGGATATGCCAAGAACAAGGCTGCAACACCATTGCGATTAAGGATTAGTGAGAATTGTGTCGATGGTCGTCATATTAGGTTAGTAATCAAAGCAACTTGTGATAATATAACTGAGCAAATTCAGCAAAAACTCGTTTTGATTGCTGAGAATTGTGTGGAACTTGGAGGCCTTATTGCTCAAGATATGACATTGACAGCGGATAAGAATTATATCGTAACACAAAATCTTGCTGTTCCAAGTGGCGTAACGCTAACCATAGAACCCGGAACAACATTGAAATTTAAAGATGGTACAGGATTCAATTGTCAAGGTACGCTGAATGCAGTAGGTGAACCAGGGAAGATGATTGAATTTACGAAATCAGATTTGGGATATGGAAATCTCTCCAATTCGTTGGAATTTGGGTCTAATACACTCAAATATATCTCCATCCACGATTTTAGTGTAAATAATAGTTGCTTTATGGTAAGTCGGAATAGTACTTTTGAAAACTCTGTCATTAGTAATATTAGTTGTACGCAATTAGACAATGGTGGAATAAAACGACACACTAATATAACAGATATATTATGGACGTTAAGTTTCAGCGCCAAAGGCCATGCAAGCAATTTATGTAATATCATCGGTGGCGGAGGATTCGGGGGTTCCCCATATTATTATATAACTAATGAACTAACGCAATCATGTAATTTATACAACATTTGCACAAGAGGTAATAATGAAACGGTTTTATTATGTCCAAATACTAATGATGTGTGTAATATAGCCTTTGATCATCCGAATTACTATGGAACCGGATTAATATCCATCGCACAAACTTTAGTTGCTGGTATTAACAATCCCATAGGTGGTTATATTGGCTATGCTCAATTAGACTTAAGCAATATGCTTACCCAGCCCAATCCTGAAGCCCATGGCATAGTGTGGAAAGTGGTTGTTAACGGCTTCGATGCGCAGGATGAATTTGAGCAACTGCCACCACTTGGCGTAGGCCGCCATAAGTTCGAGGTCTATTTCAACCGCCCAATGAACAAGGAAGTGGCTCCACAGATTTCCTTTGGCGTACGCGAGCCCTACACACAGCATCCTGTAGCTGAAGATGGTTCATGGAACGAGGAAGGTACCATCTACACTGCTTATTGCGCCATTAATGGCAAGACAAAGAGTGACGGTTTGAACCGCATCTATGTCTATGGCGCTGAGGACGACGAGTTCTTCGAGATACCCTACGAAAATACACGCTTCAACATCAACATTCAAGCCGCAGGTTCTATGGCTACTGGCTTTATGGCTGAAGCAGGGCTTGGGAAAGTCAACCTGACTTGGAACAACGACGAGAACAACTTCGACGATGCCATGGGATTCAATGTCTATCGCTACAATTATGTAGAGAAAGACTCGCTCGACCGTTATGGACGTCCGACTGGAGTGAAGATTATCGTTCCAGACACTATCCGTATTAATCAGGATATCGTCGATGTTGAGGCCACTTCGTTCATTGACTATGATGTGAAGCCAGGCGAGACATACTACTATTATTATAAGGTACTCTCGACCGACCTGCAGGAATACGACGTCTCGAACATAGTGGCAGCTACACCGCAGACAGGTGAGTTGGGCGATGCCAACGGTTCTGGCGAGGTGGACGTGGCTGATGTCATCACCACCGTCAACTATGCCGCAGGCCAGCAACCCAAGCCCTTCATCTTCGAGGCAGCCGACATGAACACCGACCTCAGCATCGACATCCTCGACGTCATCGGCATCATCAAGAAGATAATGAACCCCACTGCAGGCACACAAGCATTTGAAGAAGCCACAGCCATTTATACCATCGAGAACGGCATCCTCTATGTGGAGAGTCCCATTGCTTTGGCTGGTGTGCAGGTTCAGCTTGCATTGGATGGAAGAGGGAACAAGGAAGAATTCAGAGTGGCTGAAGACCTGAACGGCTTTGAGCACACCTCTGCCTGGCTCAGCGACAACGACTACCTGTTCCTTGCCTACAACATGAACGGCAAGACATTGGCTCCAGGTAAGCATGCTCTGCTGCACATCGGCAATGGCTTGATTGCCCAGATGCGTCTGGCCGATGCCAATGGCCGCAATGTGGAGGCTGTCGGCAGCGAAGCCACAAAGATCAACCGCATGGCAAGCGACGTGATGAACGTGCCCGGCATCTACGACCTGCAAGGCCGCAAGATTACAGGCGACAGCGGTCTGCAAGGCCAGTTGCCCAAGGGCGTGTATATCATCGACGGCAAGAAGGTGGTAAGATAAGAATTCACAATTGAGAATTTAAAATTGACAATGAATACAATAAGGTGCATCATAATAAGCCTGCTCCTGTGCTTCGGCATGGGAGCACGGGCTGGCAACACCGTGACGATAGGCACGGCAAGCGGGGCGCCTGGCGATGAAGTGACAGTCAGCGTCAGCCTCGCCAACACAGATGCCGTATCGTCGTTGCAGTTGAGCATCCCCATGAATGAGCAGCTGTCGTTCGTCGATGGCTCGGCAGTGCTCAGCAGCCGCCCGACAGACCACAGTGTGACGGCAGGTGTGAGGGATGGTGCTCTGAACATCATGGTCTATTCGATGGGCCTTGCCGCCATCAGTGGCAATGAAGGCGAAGTGGTGTCGTTCCGTCTGAAGTTGGGCAACCAGCCCACGACGGTCGCACTCACTGCCTCAAAGCTCATCCTGACCGATACCGATGGCAACACCATCGCCGGAAGCACACAGAACGGAAGCGTCAGCATTCGCTGTGCCAAGGCGCAGTACAGCTCGACGACAGTTGACTTTGGCCGCGTTCCCATTCGCAGCACATACACAAGAAACGTGACCGTAACGAATGTGGGAAACGAGCCTCTGGAAGTCACTGGACTTCAGTTCAGCAGATATCCGACGGACTTCTCCTCGACAACATCGTTCCCCTTTACCGTCAACGCAGGCGGCAGTGCCAGCATCAACATCACATACTCTCCACAGGAACGTGGTTCAGTCAATGAGACAGTGAAAGTGGTGTGCAACAGCATCTCCAAGCTGAACAACATTGCCCTGAAGGCTCAACCATTTGCCGTGAACGAACTGCATGTGCAACCCACATCGGGTATCGCAGACGAGGTAGTCACGGTTAGCATGACAATGAACAACATGGATGCCATCAGTGGCTTCCAGTTCGAGTTCACCTTGCCAGCGGCATTGACATACATCGAGAACAGCTTCCAGCTGTCCGATCGCGAGCAAGGGCATTCTGTCGTGCAGACACTGAAAGATGGAGTCTTACGCATCATCGGCTATTCATCGCTCGACACACCCTTCACAGGTAACGATGGCGAATTGGCAACCATGCAGTTCCGCCTGAGCGGTCGCAACAGTGTGACACTGAAGGCCAGCAAGGCAATCCTGACTGCAACCATCAACAACCAGACACAGAACGTTTGTTCGGCTGATTATGGAGCCACAATCACCATCAGAAGTCCTCGCCTCAATGCAGGCAGTACACTGAACATGGGTTCGACGTCTATTACGCAAGATGCCGCAAGCAACTTCGTGGTCCGCAACTATGGCAATGCCCCGTTGACCATCAGCCGTGTGTCGTTCAACAAGGATGATCTCTACATCAGGCAGGAATTGCCACTGACCATTGCTGCCAATGGTAATGTTACGCTCAATGTCGTCAATCCAGACACAGAAGAAGGCGACTTCAGTGCCCTTATGCAAATCTACTCGAACGACCCGGAGCAACGGCTTTGGAACGTGACCGTAACGGGCAACCGCTTTGCTCCGAACTATCTGTCATTTGAGACGCCCGACATCTATGTGGATGAAGATTTGGCAGTGAATGTCTCCATGAGCAACTACGATGCCATCAACGGCATTCAGTTTGACGTGGAATATCCGTCAGCCTACTTTGAGCCGACAGACGAGCTGGTTACCACAGCCCGTACAGCGGGCTTGAGCGTGTCGCAACGCAGCATTGGCGCCAACTCTGTCCGCTATTTCTTCTATTCGCTCAATGATGCCGAGATAGCTGCAGGTGAAGGAAAGATATTGGCATTCAAACTGCATGCCAAAGGCGACACGCCGACAGGAAGCTATACGCTACGTATCACGAATGTCAAGTTGGGCACAGCAGATATGGTGAACAAGTATGCGGGAACAAACATCAACAGCACTTTTAACGTGAACAACTATCTCTTAGGCGATGTGAACGGCGATGGGAGTGTGGACAGCGGCGACGTGATGGCCATCTATTCGGTTATGGCTGGCAATGGAAGCCAGAAGATGCGTGCCAGAGCCAACGTGAACGGGGACAGCCAGGTCGACAGCGGTGACATCATGGCCGTCTACAGCATCATGGCCGGAAACTGAAACTCAAAAAGATTAATACGTTATATACGAGTGATAACAAAAAGTTGATATGAAAAAGAACCTTTTCCCTGTCCTCGCACTTCTGTTCCTGTGCGCCTGTTCTGGTTCCGCGCTCAAAGAAGATCCCTCTTTCGCCCATGCAGAAGAGGAGGCGGCGCTATGGACTTCCGAGTTGCAAAAGATCACCCCTCTGCAAGGAAAGGCATTGAGGGTACGATACAAGTACGATCCTTCTATGGACGAACTGGGGCAGTTCGGCTATCAGTTCGACAAGAACCACGTGCTCACGCTTACCTCGTCGGATGCTGTGGGAACGCTGCACGCCCTTTACACCTTCTGCGAGGTGCTGGGCATTACCTTCGACATTACTGGTCCCATCCTGCCCGCGAGTGTGGATTGGGAGAAGGTGGAGGAAACTGACAGCATCGTCACGCCTCACGTCAGGTGGCGAGGCATTCGTCAGCATGTCAACTTCAGCATGGACATCTCCTCTTATCCTATTCCTCAAGTACGCGAGTATCTGGAGAACATGGTGCGTATGCGTTTCAACAAACTTACCATCCACAGCTATCCCTACCAGTGGTACGCTGAGGATGTGACAGGCGAGATGAACTATGCCGGAAGCTTCTTCTACGGTATGATGCACCGTTGCGACAAATGGGACTTCCTCAAAGACCTGTGCAAGGATACGAACGACTCCATCTTCTGCATCCCAGGGGCTGAGGCTGTATGGAACGACAAGGCCAAACGCAGCGAGTTTGCCATGAACTGGATGCGCGAGGTGATAACGACCGCCAAGGAGTTGGGATTGAAGGTGCAGTTCAGCTGCGAGAATCGTCACTTTACCGTAGAACAGACGAAGAAACTGGCTTACATCCTCACAGACAATTATCCCATTGACGATCTGGAATTCATCACGGAAGAAATGGGAGACTGGAATGATGACTTGCCATACGCCACCCAACAGATAGACACCGCAGCAGCTACCATCAAGGCTCTGGAGGCCGATCCTGCATTCCAAGGGCGTGTGAAAGAACTAAAACTCGGTATCTATTGTGTTCTCCGCCATCGTATCGGCGACCTCTTCCAGCATGCCCGCCAGATACTTCCCGAGCATCACATCGCAGTCCTCTCGCAATATGCAAGTCGTGGTGTGGCAGGTTCATACCCTTACTTCATCACCAACGCTGAGGACCTGAAATGGACGGAATTGTATTCCTGGGTAGAGTTTGATGGACAGATGTACATCCAACAGAACCATGTGGAAGGAATTGACGACCTGTTAAAGCAGATGGACGAGACCGCTCCCGGCGTTCAACACCACAGCCTTCTGTTCAATCACTGGCGCACCGCTGAAAACCGCACCTCCTTCCGATATGCTGCAGAAGCCACGCTCATGCAGAATCGTCATCAGGATGATTTCTATAAGGAATATGCCCAGCGCTTAGGCATAGAAGATGAAAAAGCATTCCTGGATATGCAGCACGCGATGCAGGAACTACATGCTTTTGATGTGGACCATCATGGAAATGTCGGTTTTGCGGCCATAGACTTTTGGCTGAACGAAGGCCAGCATACCGGCTATAAGGCAGAGGAGATACAGTACTCGTCGGATGCTTTTCTGAAGGTGGGAGAGATGCTCACCAACCTGTATAACAACGCAAAGACGGAAGCAGCAAAGGAATACCTGAGTCTACTGGGTAACCGCGTACTTTGCTCCAAGCTCTATCTGGATTGTATCCACGATGGGTTAGCGCTAAAGGAAGTGCCCCATCAGAAGAACAATCCCGTGGCTCCCACCGATCGGAAAAGGGTGAACCAGATATGTGAAAAGTGTATCGCCGGGTATGAACGTATGCTTCGTATCCTGGCTCAGCAGATGCCAGACCGTGGATGTCTGGGAACCATCGTAAGTATCTGGAACGGTCCTGTCTTCGGAATGATGACTCAGAATCACAAACTGACAGGTGCTCCCTTGGATGCTCCCGTGAATAACGAGATTTCTTTGGACACCCCTCCATTACCTACATTTGTGAAATAGTTGAGTACAAGAAAGATTCTCGGAAAATGTACGTCCTGTACAAAAAGACAAGAAATTATGACTAACATTCGTTTTTCCCTCTCAAAACTGATTGTGGGGTTGGTCTTCCTCTCCGCAGGAATCAGCTCGGCTCAGACCGTTCCCGACTTCGTGATACCTCAAGCACGAGAAACATTCATGCGCTACATCAACTGGAAAAGCGGTGAGGAAGTACTCGTTTTCCCCATTCTTACCGACGTACACTGTGGTTGGGGTAGCGACAGAAGTGAAACTTACAGGCACTTCGGCTACATGACTGCCACGGACCATCTCTTCGGGTACGATTTTATGGCTAATCTGGGTGACATCGGCTTGAATGCAGGGGAAGCGCACAACAGTTCAGAAGCGGCAGACAAGATGGTCATGCAAACGCGCGAACAGATGGGGCTCTTCCCAGGGGTATGGATTTATACTCCTGGCAACCACGACTGGGATGGCGGAGCTGGGCGACACTTCAACAGCCAGTTCCTCTCAGACGCATTTCAGAAACCCAGCGAACGTTATTCACAGGGCAACCTGCATATCGTAGAGGGCAAAACATACGGCTACTATGACATACCTGGAAAGCATGTCCGTATCATTTTCCTGAATAGCGAGGGAACGGAAACACTTGGTGAAAACTACTATACCTTCGACAATGAGCAACTGGAGTGGCTTACCGGCATATTGAAGAATACGAGCGAGGGAACAGATATTGTGATGTTGTCGCACTACATGCCCCATCCCATCGGACGATGGATGAGCGTGAAAGATGCCAAACGCCCCACCTGTGAGGTGCTGTGCCATCTGCTGGCTGACTTTGCGAATCGTCGCAAGGGTGGAGAACTAGGACTGGAATGGAACTTTAAGCGCAGCAAGGGACGGCTGGTAGGCCTCTTTTGCGGCGACACACATTGCAATCAACACATAAAAGATGATGGCGTGAACTACTACATCACTCAGGGGCTGGGCTTTGTGGATCCCAAGCAGATGCTTCCCGGCCAGACGCACATTGACTTTGACCTGAATGCATCTCTATGCTTCGATGTGATAGCCATCAAACTGAAGAGCAAGCAGGTCCGTTCCTTCCGTGTCGGAGCAGGAGGTAAGGATTACGATATGGAATTCACTTACTAATCCAACTGCTGAGAGTTCATGGTTACCCAAGAACTATTGACAAGATGCGATTCCAGGGATTGGCAACTACTTGACGATTAGAATAACTTCCTGGTAACACGAATGTCCAGAACCGGATAAACCTTCAGGTTTTTTACCAGATTGACATACGACTTGATTTGTGAGCCTACGCTTGATAAATCGCGCTCCAGATCAACTCCTTCATGCGTGAGCACTCTGGGAGTCTCTCCCCAACACATGAATCCACAATCGAAAGAAAGGCCAAATCTTTTGTCCTTCGAGATGGGACCACCGTAACCTACTCCCAAGTATGGCTTCAGTTTATTGGCATACATTTTTATCTTGACCATATTATCTTGGTTGGGATACATCATATAATTGTCTCCCGCCTTGAATGTCCGTCCATCTTTCAAGGTCATATCTCTGGCAAAAACTCCAACAGGCATACCCATCATGCCTGCATTGAGGATTTTAGCATTGATTGCAGGCGGCAACTCTATTCCTGCAAAAATATCCTCTTCATTCAGTACCTTTTTATACAAATTGTTGTAGATGGAGACTGCCATCAAGGAAGTCATGTCTTCCACAGCATTGGTGGCTTTTGCTACCATAGATGGACCTGCAAACAAGCCGACGGAAATATGGAAGTACTTGTTTCTAAGAGGCAGGACATCAAGCATAAGCTTGAAGTTGTTGATGGTTGGTTTGCCTACCATATCCACATGATCATCCACAGCATATCCCGTCATTTGCTTCATATAACCAGAGAGGGTCTCGAATCGACTGGCACTTTGTTCCGGATCATCACCAACCTGGATGTCAAATTTCATTTTATAGCTGAAACGAGGCATAAAGGCTCCTCCCACACGCAACTTAAAGAACTCGCCTGCCGGCATAGCCATATCAAAGCCCAAACCTGTGGTTCCCGCTGTGAAAGAAAGATCCATGTGGTTGAACATTTTCTTGTCTCTCGTAGCCTCTTTGACTATTTCGCTATAAGATTTATGTTGACTTTCGGCAATCGTCTGACTGAATAATCTGGCAGAAACTACCAAAAAGGCAGCAAGAAAGATTAAGAATCGCTTTTTCGAATTGGTTGTCATTTGTCGGTTATTGATTTAAAAGATACAACTTGAAATCTGTGAAATCGTTGGATATGGATACACTCTGCTTTGTCCCTTTCATGAAAGCTGCCAATTTCGCAGGAATCTCCACTGGTTTTCCTGTAATCTGCTCCACAGTTTCCTTGAATTTGGCAGGATGAGCCGTCTCCAAAAAGACACCTGTCTCATCAGGTTTCAATCCTTCCTGCAAGGCTCTGTATCCACAGGCGCCATGAGGATCCAGCTGATAACCGGTGTCGGAGAGACATTCGCGGATTGTTTCTGTTATCTGACCATCTATGTATGCTGCTCCGCTGATATCCTTGCATATAGCCTCGTGAGAGCCTTTGTACAAGTCGAGGATACGTGCGAAGTTACTGGGCGCTCCTACATCCATCGCATTGGCAATCGTCTGTATGCTGGCCTTGGGTTCGTATTTGCCTGTCTGCAGATACTTGTAGAAGACATCATTCGCATTGTTTGCCGCGATGAATCGTTTAATAGGCAACCCCATCCTCTTCCCAATCAGGGCAGAGCAGATATTGCCAAAATTCCCACTAGGAACACAAACGACCAGGTTGTCTGCCAATCCGCGTTGTTTCATCTGGGAATAAGCATAGAAATAATAGAAGGATTGAGGCAGGAAGCGGGCCACATTGATGCTGTTGGCACTCGTCAGCTTCATGTGCTGATTCAACTCTTCATCCATGAATGCGTTCTTCACCAAAGTCTGACAATCATCAAAAACGCCATCCACTTCCAGAGCCGTGATATTCTGACCCAACGTTGTGAACTGATACTCCTGAATAGGACTAACCTTTCCCTTGGGATACAAGACATAGACATGAATGCCCTCCACACCCAAAAATCCATTCGCTACAGCGGAACCTGTATCGCCAGAAGTAGCTACCAAGACATTAACAGTCTCGCCACCATTAAAATAATGCAGCAGACGAGCCATAAAGCGGGCACCAACATCCTTGAAGGCTAAGGTAGGCCCATGAAAGAGTTCCAAACTGTAAATGTTCTCTTTCACAGGAACAACAGGAACATCAAAGGATAAGGTATCACAGACAATCTGCTTGAGCTTGTCTGCTGGCACATCTTCTCCAAAGAATGCATCCGCCACCTGGCAAGCAATTTCCTGAAAAGAGAGTTGCTCGATGTGGTCAAAGAACTCCTGAGAAAGAGTCTTGATACGCTCTGGCATATAAAGTCCACGATCCTCGGCCAGACCTTTCACGACAGCCTTTTCCAACGATGCTAGAGGCGCTTTCCCATTGGTCGAATAATAATTCATCATATCTAAATCCTCATGAATTCATTAATAAATTGATTGCCTTCCAGAACTCCATACGAACCTTCCTTGGCAGATTCTTCGTCAAAAAACTCTACTGAATCTGCCTCTATGCCTGGGTAATAGATGCAGAACGGAACAGGCTCGTTCGTGTGAGTCCGAAACTCACAAGGCGTAGGATGGTCCGGAAGGAGAGCTACGGCCACAGGCTCATTCCATGTTTCCAACTCAGAGAGAATAGGTCCTACCAAACGATGATCCATATCCGTTATTGTCTGGAGTTTCAGCATTACATTTCCGTCATGCCCTGCCTCATCACAGGCTTCCACATGCAGATAGACGAAATCATCTGTACGAAGAGCATTCAAAGCTGCCTGAGCCTTACCTTCGAAATTAGTGTCGTAGAGTCCTGTAGCTCCTTCCACTTTGATGAACTGCAAGCCTGCATAATGACCTATTCCACGAATCAAATCCACAGCCGTTATCACAGTCCCTCTTCTAACTTGTGGATAGGTAACTGTCAGAGGCGTCATCTTGGGGCGATATCCCCCACCCCATGGCCATATACTGTTGGCGGGATCCTTTCCTTCTGCAGTCCGCTGTTTGTTCAAAGGATGGTCGGAAAGCAGCGCCTGGCTCTTGTATATCAGGTCCGTTAACAAAGACGCTGTCTCTTCAGCCTCAACACATTCTGGCTGAAGCATGTACTGACGAAACGGTTTTCCTGGGATATCATGAGGAGGCGTGCATTTCAACCGCTTATCCCCACCCTTTATGACTAAAAGATGACGATATTGCACACCTGTATAGAAATGCACTCGATCGCTGCCCAAATGCTCCTGAAGATACTTTATCAACACATCACCTTCTTCGGTTTCCAACCGACCACAAGAGTGATTTTTCAGGATGTCACCTTCCACACAAACCAGATTGCAACGCAAAGCCAAATCACCTGCTTCCAGTTCAACCCCAATGCTGGCAGCCTCCAAAGGACCTCGACCTTCATAAACCACATGCTGGTCGTATCCCAAAATACTGCTGTTGGCTACTTCACTTCCAGGATGGAAGCCATCAGGTATTGTCTTCAAAAGACCATTTCGTCCCCAACGGGCAAGCTTGTCAAAATTAGGTGTGTCAGCATATTGCAAGAGAGTCTTTCCTCCCAAAGCCTCGGAATGCCAGTCTGCCATACCATCACCTAAAATGATCAAATGCTTCATACTGAATTCTATGCAAGTGACATAATATCTGCAAACACACCAGCAGCAGTAACACTCGCTCCTGCACCATATCCTTGAATCAGCATTGGATACTCCTTATAGCGCTCTGTGGTAAGCATGACAATATTGTTCGAACCCTCCAAGACATAGAAAGGATGATCACGATTGAATTCCTCAAGGGCTACGCTGGCTTTTCCATCCACAAATTTTGCCACAAAACGCCACACTTTATCTTCCTTCTCCAATATCTGCCGACGAGACTCAAATCCTGCATCCAACGATGGTAATTCTTTCCAGAAATCCTCTATGGATCCATCAAAAAACTCCTGAGGAATCAGAGAATTAGCCTCCACTTCCTCCTGATTGATTTCATAGCCTGCTTCACGAACCAGAATTACCAACTTACGGATTACATCATGTCCACTCAAGTCCACACGAGGGTCTGGCTCGCTGTAACCTTCCACTTTGGCCATTTCTACGGTCTTACTGAAAGGTATATCATGACTAATGGTATTGAAAATAAAATTGAGAGTACCACTCAAGACAGCTTCGATACGCAGAATTTTGTCTCCGCTGTTCCTCAAGTCATTGATTGTGCGGATGATAGGCAAACCTGCGCCCACATTGGTTTCGAAAAGGAATTTCACGCCTCGTTTCTGAGCAATTTCCTTCAGTTCCTTATAATTGGAGAAATCGCTGCTGGCAGCAATCTTGTTAGCTGCCACAACGTTGATGTTATGGTTCAGGAAGTCCTTATACAGTCCTGCCACTTCCGCACTTGCAGTACAATCAACAAAAACGCTGTTGAAAATATTCATGCCAATCACCTCATCGCGTAAGCGTTGTATATTGCTAGCGGGAGAAGCCTTTAGCTGCTCACGATAGTTTTCCAAATCCAGTCCTTCGCGATTAAACATGGCATAGTGTCCGCTTGCAATCCCTACCACATTAAGTTTTAATCGCAACTCACGTTTCAACTTCTCCTGCTGATGATGAATCTGCTCGATCAAACTGCTGCCCACAGTACCCACACCACAAATGAAAAGATTGAGTACCTGATATTCACTCAGAAAGAAGGAGTCATGAATCACGTTAAGTGCCTTACGCAGATAATTTGCATTGATGACAAATGAGATGTTGGTCTCACTGGCACCCTGAGCGCATGCAATCACACTGATACCGCTTCGCCCCAGCGTATTGAACAATTTACCAGCAATGCCTGGCGTATGCTTCATGTTTTCACCCACGATAGCAACGGTAGCCAAACCAGACTCTGCTGCCATAGGATACATGGCACCATCCTCTATTTCTTTGGCAAACTCCTCGTTCAACACGCGACATGCCGCCTCTGCATCAACATCCTGAACACCAATACTAGTATTGTTCTCTGAGGATGCCTGACTCACCATAAAGACAGAAATGCCATTGTCTGCCAGACAAGTGAAAATACGGCGGTTCACGCCAATAACTCCCACCATAGACAGACCGGAGACCGTTATCAGAGTCGTTCCTTTTATACTGGAAATACCTTTAATACTTTTTGAATCGACCTTGACATCATCCTTGATGATTGAGCCTGGAGCATCCGGATTGAAAGTGTTCTTCACCAAAATGGGAATATGCTTCACACAAACGGGATAAATTGTAGGAGGATAGACAACCTTGGCTCCAAAATTACAAAGTTCCATCGCTTCCACGTAACTCAGTTCCGGAATTACGTAAGCTGAACTGATCACACGGGGATCGGCTGTCATGAATCCATCCACATCGGTCCATATCTCCAGAGAAGTCGCATCGAGGGCTGCTGCAATGATACTGGCAGTATAATCACTTCCTCCTCTGCCCAAGTTGGTTACCTCGCCATTCACGGCATCCGTACTGATGAAACCACCGACAAGGCTAACACGAGGAATAGTCTTCCAAGTCTCCCTGACCAGTCTATAGGTCAACTCTGTTGCCAAACTGGTACGGCCTGACTTCATCTCTGTCTTGATAAACTTACGACTATCAAACCATTCTGCACCATTGATCAATGATGTAACGATGTAGCTGCTGATACGTTCACCATAAGAAACAATGGCGGCAAGGGTCTTGGGACTCAAATCGCGAATCAAATAAACACCTTGATAGATGCTTCGCAATTCCTCCAAAAGACTCCTCACGAGAGTCATCAAGGTGTCTCTCTGCTTTCCTTCTGGAATGATAGCATTAATCATCTCCTCATGACGCTCTGCCATTTCCAAAAAAGATTTCTGATATAACAGGTCTCCCTCCACCGCCATATAACTGGTCTTGATGAGCTTGTCTGTTATACCGCCCAAAGCGCTGACAACAACAATGACCGACTCTGATTGAGCCTCTACAATCTTCTTTACGTTCAGAATACTATCTACGGAACCTACGGATGTACCGCCAAACTTGAGTACTTTCATCCCTCAAACTATCCTATTCAACAAAATTTGTGCAAAAATAGCAATAAAATCCCAATTATCTGACCAAAAGAAAAATTATTTGTATTTTTGTGGAGTATTTCATTCACAGCATGACGCACGAATTCAATCTTAGGGTTTTACCGGAGGATGCATACAACGAACAATCCATCCTATCATACCTGAACCGCGAGAAGGGGTTGCAAGCCAATGCTATCCGTATTATCAAACGCAGTATTGATGCCCGGCAAAGAACAATTTTCGTGAACCTTACTATCCGTTCCTACGAGGATGAACAACCCGAAGAACTGGAACACACGCCTATCCCTTATCACGATGTAAGCGACCGCCCAGAAGTAATTGTTGTAGGTGCTGGTCCAGGCGGACTCTTTGCCGCTCTTCATTTGATAGAATTAGGGTACCGCCCTATCGTAGTGGAACGAGGTAAGGATGTTCACACACGAAAGAAAGACATTGCTCGCATTCGTGCCGACCAAAAGGTTGATCCTGAAAGCAATTATTCCTTTGGAGAGGGGGGGGCTGGAGCCTTCAGTGATGGAAAGTTATACACACGAAGCAAAAAACGCGGTAATTGCGAGAAAATTCTAAATGTGTTCGTCCAGCATGGAGCAAGTCCCAACATAATGATAGATGTACATCCTCACATTGGGACAGATAAGCTTCCTCGTATCATCGAGAATATGCGCAACACTATCTTGCGATGCGGGGGTGAAGTCCGTTTCCAGGCGAAAATGACTTCCATCCTCATCGAAAGAAACCATGTGACTGGCATTGAGATTGAATCAGATGGACATCGTTCCTCTATTTTCGCACAAGCTGTCATATTGGCGACTGGGCATTCTGCCCGTGATGTCTACCAATGGTTGGCACAGAATAATGTTCATGTCGAAGCCAAAGGCTTGGCTGTTGGTGTTCGACTGGAACACCCTGCACACCTGATTGACCAAATCCAATATCACAATCGCCAAGGACGCGGAAAATGGCTTCCTGCTGCCGAATACAGCATGGTACAACAAGTGGACGGACGCGGAGTCTACAGCTTCTGCATGTGCCCTGGAGGTTTCGTCGTGCCTGCCGCCAGCGGTCCCCAACAGATTGTAGTCAATGGCATGAGTCCCAGCAATCGAGGTGGGAAATGGAGTAATTCTGGTATGGTAGTCGAACTCCACCCTGAAGACTTACCTTCTGGCACGTCAAAAGACGATCCTCTTCGCATGATGTACTTTCAGGAGGAACTGGAGCGCCAAAGCTGGCTTCAAGGTAACCAAAAGCAGACTGCTCCTGCACAACGCATGACGGATTTTGTCAACGGTCGACTATCATCAGACCTCAATCCTTCTTCTTACGCGCCTGGACTTATTGCCAGTCCTCTCCATTTCTGGATGCCGAAATTCATTAGTGATCGTCTTCGTCAAGCTTTCCGTATTTGGGGAAAGCAAAAACATGGTTTCCTCACATCCGATGCCACCGTCATAGGCGTAGAAACTCGCACCAGTAGTCCCGTACGAATTGTGCGAGACACAGAAACCCTTCAGCATATCACTATCCAAGGGCTCTTTCCCTGTGGCGAGGGTGCAGGCTATGCAGGAGGCATTGTCAGCGCAGGAATCGATGGAGAGCGTTGTGCTGAGGCGGCAGCGGACTACCTAACCAAATAGTTCACGCACAGCGTCCGCAACTTTCTTTACAGGAACCAATTCGATGCTATATTGCTTGGGGTCTATGCCATTGAGATTTCTAGCAGGCAAAAGGATCCGTCGGAAACCTAATTTCTGAGCTTCTGCTATCCGCTGTTCAATTCTGGCCACAGGGCGTATCTCACCGCTTAGTCCAACCTCTCCTGCCATACAGACATCACTATCAATGGGAGTATCAACATTGCTGCTCAACACAGCAGCTATGACACTCAAGTCAATGGCTGGGTCTGTCACACGTAAACCTCCGGCAATGTTCAGAAAAACATCTTTCTGAGCCAACCTGAATCCTACCCTCTTCTCCAATACGGCCAAAAGCATGTTTAGTCTTCGACTGTCAAAACCTGTCGTACTCCTTTGAGCAGTTCCATAGGCTGCCGTACTTACTAAAGCTTGAGTCTCTATTAAGAAAGGACGAACGCCCTCGATTGCGCCAGCAATTGCCACACCCGACAAGCCATCCCTGTTATCCGTCAAAAGCAATTCACTGGGGTTTGAGACTTGACGCAACCCATCATGACGCATCTCATAAATACCCAATTCACTGGTGCTGCCAAATCTGTTTTTGATACTCCTAAGAATACGATACATATAATGTTGGTCACCCTCAAACTGGAGCACAGTATCCACAATGTGTTCCAGCACTTTGGGACCTGCCAATGAACCTTCCTTGTTGATATGTCCAATCAGCAGGATTGACACGCCCCCACCCTTGGCATATTTCAACAAGCTCGCAGCACATTCACGTATCTGGGCCAAGCTACCAGGACTGGACTCAATGCTTTCTGTCTGAATTGTTTGAATAGAATCTATTACGACCAAATCTGGCTGTGTTTCCTCTATTTGTAAGAAAATCTGTTCCAGGCTGGTTTCACACAAAACCAGCAAATCACTTTCTAGGCTGACATCATCTCTTTTCGTTTTCTTCAGTCTGTCGGCTCTCAACTTCAGTTGACGGGCACTCTCTTCACCACTTACATATAGAACTCTTTGACCTTTCAGATTCAGTAATGTTTGCAGAATCAAAGTGCTCTTGCCGATTCCTGGTTCGCCCCCCAACAAAACCAGACTTCCAGGGACCAAGCCCCCTCCCAAAACACGGTTCAGTTCCGCATCTTGCATATCCATTCTTGGTGTCTCATCGGCACGAATATCATTCACGTGAATAGGATGAGGATGACACCCTTCTTCCATTCCTGCTGCTTTCATGGCAGCACGGGCTGCTCCATTTGCAGGTTTCTCGCTACGAACAGTCAGTTCCTTCATTGTGTTCCATCGGCCACAAGAAGGACACCTTCCCACCCATCTTACACTTTCTTGACCACAATAGTCGCAAACAAATACGGTCTTTTCCTTCGATGCCATCTTGATATTCTCTTTTTTTGTGACTATTTCTTCTGGTATACACGTATGTAGTCTACTTCCATTGTGACAGGCAACGCATCCTCGTCCACACCATGACAACCTCCCCAGTCACCACCCCAAGCCAGATTCAGGATAATATAGAAAGGCTTGTCGAAAGGCCAAGCATCCTCAGTTCCTTCATTCTTATACTCCAGCAATTGCTCACCATCCACAAAGAAAAGCATGTGTTCTGCCGTCCATTCCATGCCATACACATGAAAATCACTTTCTGCTCCCTCCACAATTCGATGACCATTCTCGATGGATGTTCCTGTATTATTGTACTTGCGTGTATGAATGGTAGAATGAATCATATTAGGGTCTCCGCCTATCTCCTCCATAATATCTATCTCACCACATGCAGGCCAGCGCCCACCGCCGACAGGCATCATCCAGAAAGCAGGCCAAGTACCTTTCCCCTTGGGCAATTTGATGCGCGCCTCCATGTATCCATATTGCCAACCCGTCTGCCGACAAGCATTTATTCTGCCACTATATATCTTAGCATCATTGGCTCTGTAAGCTGAGATTTTCAGAGTGCCGTCATAAACCTGCAAAGGCGAGACACCTTCAGGATCTTCTCTCACATAATTCTGAAGTTCATGGTTCACCCATCCTGCAGGCTTTTCTATGACAGTCCAATCAGGACTCAACTCCAACCCTTTGAATTCATCCTTCCATACAAGTTTGTATCCTTTGGGAACATAACTCTCTGCCATCACGCCAATACAGGCAAACATCAGTATTGCCAATAATACAATCTTCTTCATTTCTTGTTGAAACATATGATTCTGTATGCAAAAATAACTTTTTTTCAGCAACCAGCCAAATAACAATGCACAAAAAAAGAGAGTCTCACTAAACTCTCTCTTCTGCGGTGCGTACGGGACTCGAACCCGTGACCCCATGCGTGACAGGCATGTATTCTAACCAAGCTGAACTAACGCACCTTTTCTGTTAAGCGAGTGCAAAGATACTTCTTTTCCTTGACACGAGCAAACTTTCAAGCAAGATTTTTCAAGGATTTTCCAAATTGTGCCTCAAAAAAGTTTTCTTCTATATCACTTATTCCTCCACAACGGTGATCTGATATGGATTTTCCAAGGCCCATTTTGCACATCGGCGAGCTATGACATACTCGTCGTCAGTTGCTTCCTCTGGTTTTCCATTCGGTTGAGGAGTCTTTTTGTCAGCCCACCAGTCATGAGTAATCTTCAGCTGACTTTTCTGAACATCCACATCCACCCCATAGACGCTCATTATGCGCTCCGTCGTCACAAGACCTTCAATCAACGGAGGAATGCCTTCTTGCAAATGATAACCATCATTCGTCAGATGCTGTGCTTTGCCAAAACGGTCCAAACAAGTATAACGAGCATTCTGAATGGCAGTTCCTGCTGGAATCAAAAGACTCACGCGAGTTTCGTCCAAGACACGCTGACTAGCCTCATCCGTGCGAGCCCACATCTCATCCGAACTCATGTCGCCCAGAGGTTTGTGTCCCGTGCCGTAAGCTTGCGTAAGAAGCCATCCCAATGTAGCGCCTGGCTTTTGAGTATGGATGTATTCAAGCAAATCATTCAGGTAAGGTTGATAAGTGTAATAGTAGCGAGAATCGCCACTCTGCTGCTGCAGGATCACGATGTCCCAATCCTCACTGGCCAACCCTTGCTGGATGCTCACTTCACGTGTCATGGTCCAATGTCCATCACCTGTGTGATAACGGTCAAACTCATAGGCAGGTTTCTCTTCAACAAGATTGCTGTAGTGAAGACTCAGCCGACACCCTCCGATGTACAGGATTCCAAAGTCTACCTCTGCTCCTGGAACCAATTCTTCTATAAGGAACGGCACATAACTGAAAGCATCTCTACTGAACGAGTTCCCTATCGACAATACTCGCACATGAGGAGCATCAGCAGCCCACATATTCACAAATGTGATCATGGATACCATAATCATTATCAACATTCTCTTCTTCATGTTATCTCCTTTTTTTTCTGATACAAACATTCATTTATCCTATTGCCCAAGAATCAGTTCTGGGTATAGAGTCTCATCAATTCGAAGAAGGTGGGCATATCCACCAACTCGATGCTGGAATCCAGTCGTTTGGCTTCCTCTATTAAGTTCACATACCATTCAGGACTCTTCAAAATGATGCGGAACCAATGGAAAGGAACATCTTTACGAAGATGCAACCGTTCCACCAAAACCTTAGCAGCCTCTTGGGGATCGTTGGAAACGAGATCATAGTCCGATCTCAGCACAGGCATGCCACGATAGTTGCTGATGATTTCACACTTTTGAGGTACAATGCCGTTCCTGCTGAATTTCCTGTAGGCATCCAACGCCTTCTCCTTCATGGCAGGACCATTTCCGTCGATGATAAAGCCCGTCACGCTCAATCCCCACTTCCTGTAATATTTCGTGCAATGACGTTTCCATGTATCCAAATCTTCCTTAGCACCTTCCTGTTCCACCACACCAGGCATCAGATAACCAGCTCCATTGTCGGCTGCTGCAAAGTAATCATTGGGGCTGGCAGTCGTGCGGAAATTGTGGATTACATGAGGAACACGCTCTGAAAGCACAGGACTGATACACCACATCATGGGTAATTCTCCTCTATGAGGGTCATCCCACAGGTCAGGAGTTCGTTGCGCCACCCACGACGAGGCATCATAGTCACCCACATAGATAATTACATAATTGCGACTGGTGTCCACGGTTCCATCCTCATTCAGATAACCCGCCTTCTTCAGTTTCTTTCGAGTGGTCCAAGGTTGGGAATAACGCTTCTTCAAAGGGAAATGCTGCCAGAACGACGCATTGGCCAAAGCGCCATATCCGATAGCATCCGCATCCTTGAAAGCCATGTATCTGCTGATCAACTCAGCAAACTGCCATTCTGTAGCCACGTCCTTGTGCTTACCTCCTACTTTTTGAGTATATTTGTAAGCCCATTCAGGAAATCCTCCGATGTAGCAAGGCACAGAGCCACGTCTCAGGGTATGCGCCGTCTGCAACATCTCACACAAGGTTCGATAATCTGTCCCTACGGGTTGACTCATGTCGTCGGTTGCCTCATCTGGCCAAGGGGACAGATCGAAGAAGAAAGCTCTGCGGCTGATAAAGAAGTCGTGATTGGTAAGCGTGTGATGATTGGTGGGAGCATTCAAGGGCTTCTGACGCCACAGTTGATCCTGATAATATCCTGCGAAACGTCCATCCATACGTCCTGACTTCATGTACTTTTCTACGAGCCAAAGATAGGGATCGCATTTCTTGCTACCTGAGGAAGCCCGCTGGGTGCCAGGAATCAGTCCTTCTCCAGTAAAAAGGGAACTTCCATCGCTTTTCACCAGCCACTCACGAACCTCGAGCGCATCCTTTCCAGTCGTCAATCGCTGATAGAGGGAACCAGGACGAGTATCCCAGCGCAAGGGCAGCAAATCCTCCAAACCTGCCAAAGTGCTTGCCACATTGCTTGTCGAAGCCACGTTGGAATCGTAGGCTACCACGCCTCGAAGCATAGGGAGGAAATAACGGACAGCTTCCTCCACACCCTGCAGACGCAAAGTGTCGCGCCCCTCCAGCCATTCTCCCTCGCGGCGATAGCGGTTCCACCAATAGGCATCAATACTGCGCCCGTGAGTCTCTATGTATTCTATGTAAAGGCGAGGCTCGTCCCTGTTCACGATACCCTGCAACGCGCTGATAGCATGCAAGTCATCCCAAACACCAAGTACAGCCAGACTGTCTCTGTAATCTGCCTGGAGCGTGTATCTCATGTCCACGTAGACAATTGGGGGCTTTTGCTTTGCCTGCGAAGCGATTCCCACAAAGACGAGTATCCACAACAGGAAAAAACGTTTCTTCATACCTTCAGACTTTTCTCCCCTTCCCTTTCAGCTCCCACTTCTCGAGGAATTCGACAGAGGCAGGGATCATCATAAACAAAAAAAGAGAGCCTTTCGTAGCTCTCTCTCTTGCGGTGCGTACGGGACTCGAACCCGTGACCCCATGCGTGACAGGCATGTATTCTAACCAAGCTGAACTAACGCACCATCCGTGGAGCGGAAAACGAGACTCGAACTCGCGACCCCAACCTTGGCAAGGTTGTGCTCTACCAACTGAGCTATTTCCGCGTATTAGTGGGCAGGGACAGATTCGAACTGCCGAAGCCGTGAGGCAACAGATTTACAGTCTGCCCGTTTTAACCACTTACCTACCTACCCAAACCACCTGAATTCTTATCAGGTAGTGACTCCTGCGGGATTCAAACCCACAACCTTTTGATCCGTAGTCAAATGCTCTATTCAGTTGAGCTAAGGAGCCGAATTCAATAAATACGTGGGCGTTGACGGATTCGAACCGCCGACCCTCTGCTTGTAAGGCAGATGCTCTGAACCAGCTGAGCTAAACGCCCCGTTGCAAGACAAATGATTCACGCCAGAACCATCTTTTTTCGTTTTGCGCTTGCAAAGGTAAGGCTTTTTTTATTCCCCACAAAACATTTCCTTGTTTTTTTTCAAAAAAATCATTTCATCCTTCTCCTCTACCTTATTTTTTATAGGGAAAAAGACAACACGTTGTGTCGACGGTTTCAACACGTTGAGTCGGCGGTTTCAACACGTTGTGTCGGCGGTTTCAACACGTTGTGTTTTCTGTCTGCTCAAGGGAGGAGAGTCTTTTTGAACTTTCCATCGGTAAAGCGGATGATGTTGAGGCCTCGCTGGGGATGAGAAAGCCGCTTGCCGTCGATGGAGTAGACAGCTTCTGGTCCTGCTTCGCTTTGCTGCTCTTCAGGCGTCAGACGTATCTCTCCGATAGCAGTAGCCCGCGCCTGGTAAGCCTTCAGCTCTTCCTCAGAAAAGATTATCCATTGCTGGGCGGTGGCTTTGTCTGAGAAATCGAACGTCGCCTGAGTCACCAAGCCCCCTTCTGCTGACGATGATTTGGCTGCCTGCATGGCTATATTTGTGCTATTCATGACCCAAGTAAACCAGTATCCATGCGTCGTGATGGCCTCTTTGCCTGTGCCCAATGTGACGTCCGTGCGGTCGGGCATCAAATGGAAGTATTCCGTAGTTATCACTTGACCATTGGGGGCTGACTTGAGCGACATGCTCTGACCAGTTGAGGGATGTGAAAGATACTTTCCTGAAGCTACATTCTGGAAAGCGTAGGAACCTCGCGAAGGACGGTATTTAATGTACCATGCCGCCTCGTCGCCAATCTCCTCGCCTGCCAGAATCATGGGTTTCCAAGCAACCGAAGATGCAGAACGCTGGTAGAGGAGTCCATCGCCCAATCCACATTCTTCGTTCTTGGACATGAGATAGTATTTCGTATCGTTGTCGAAGTTGTAGGTATAACCTGCCAATCCGTTGTCATAATCAGTTGTTGGGCACAAGCCGTCGATAAAGAGGGCATAGAGGAGACAACATCCTCCTATGTACTGGATGGGCAGATGCATGTCCTTGTCGGCTCCGTTAACAAACCAATCGTACGTGGCTTCGTGGCCCCAACCATGTACTTTATCACCCAGCATGTAGCAGTTGGAATTCCCTTCTTTATTCTCGAGGAACTGGAGCATCTGGTTGACTTCCCTGCCAAGCCACTTGCCGTGGGTGGTGTTCTCACGTGTGTCGCTGCATGAATACCAACGCCAATGGGTTCCCACTCCCACGCCGTGACCTGTCTCGTGAATGACTGTTCCTATAGCCTGATAGGCTGCGTTAGGGCCAATGCGCATATAGCCTCCATAGCTGCAATCAGCCGTGGGGGTGTCGCTTCCATAGTGACCTTTCAAGGTGAATCCTTTGATGCCTGTCCACTCGTTGAAATAATCGATGGTTTCCTTCATGGCGTTGCTGCATCGCTCATTCGCTTCGTCCGTAGGAGCGCCGTTATCCCAGGTCCATGAGCAGTTCCCCTTGGGGTGCGTGACAATCTTTACCTCGTCTCCGTAAGCCACTTGATAGGTGCGGTTCATCACGTAGGGACGCAAGTAGTAAACGGTGGCTGGCTCAAGTCCTGTCAGATGGTAGATCTGGCCATTCACGGTATAATACGAAGTGGTTCGAGAATCCAGGACGGTAGGATTGTGTTCCGTGCTCCAGCATACGCCTCGCTCCAGGATGCTGGAACCGCTGAAGGTGGCTCTCATCAGGGCTTGCGTGGCTCCTGTTGGCACGTAGTGATTGGTGCTCTTCACTTGGGGAGCCGCTCCGCTACCTGGTGTCGCATTGGCGAGATTGAAGGCGAGTTGAGCACGTGAAAGAGAAGCCGTTGCGAGCTCGACCTCAGCATCTGTCTCCATGCACGTGTCGTAGATTTCCTGAGCCTTGGTGATCTCTGCCAGCAAATCCCCAGCACCCGCTAATGTCTCGTTGTAAATCTTACGGGCGGCAGCTATTTCCTTCTCCAGCGACGCATAAATGGCGATGCTTGCCTGCGCGTCCTCCGTTGCTTTCTCAAGGGCTGCAACGGTGGAATTGATGACTGCCTCCCTGGTGGTGGAATTGATGGCATTTGCCTGGCCAATCGCACTTTGCAAGGTGTCCTCTGCAGCCTTACCCATGTGGTTGCTTAAGAGGGATTGGGCAGTAATTGTCTTGTTCTGAAGTAGATTACACAGTTCCCTACTCTGCTGCGCTTGCCAGATGGCAGAAGTCAGGTTCAAAGAGGCTGCCTTGATGTCTGACTCGCTGCTCTCTATGCCTATCGAGCGAGCCGTTTCCAAGGCTGCCGCCAAAGCCTCGTTAGCCTCAGCCGACATCAATCCACCTGTCAGCTCCTCAGCATTGACTATGAGACGTGCCAATTCGTCTATCATCGCCTGCTGGTCGACATATCCTATCAGATAGAGCCGGAAATTGTCGCATGCCAGCCAGTTTCCTGTAGCTTTCTCAGCCACAAAACCTATCTCCACTTCGCCTGAAATGCTGGTGAAGTCCACAGAATAGTCAGCAGGGGTATAAACGGTTTTACGCTGGTCGCCAGCGAAGATGTAGGCACCTGTGGAATGAGATGAGGGCGACTGTTGGTTGAGATTCTGAGCCGCCACGGTCAGCCGGTACTTTCCATTGGGCAGATTCCTGAGGGTCTGGCGCACATTGGCATTCCCTACCTTCGTGCCCTGGTTCACCCATTTCTCGATATAATACGAACCTTTCTTACGCGTGAAAGAAGTATTGTTTTGCATCGCGAAACCCTGAAAAGTCCAACCGTTGAAATTGCCCGTCTCGAACGAGGGATTGCGGATGTATTCTGTGCGATCCAGGGGATTATCCGCTGACGCATTCATCTGTCGATACTGATTGATGGCTTGCTCGAGAACGTATTGAGCCTCCAGCACCTCCATCACCTGAGCAGCCTCGTTGTCCATCGTCTCCTGCGCCGTCTCGATGGCATGCTTCAGCGCTTCTGCCTCATTGCCCGTCCCGTCACCATAGAGTTTGGCTGCTGTCGCCAAGTCAATCTCCAGGGTACTCTTGTCCACAGCCATATCCTGCCCGATGATCTGCACGTAGTCAATCACCAGTTTTGCTGAGTTGGCACTTCCGTTCTCAGCTGCCTTCATGCCGATGTAGAGCTGGCCCTTAGTCGTTTTTGACAACTGGAAACTAATCTTGTCGAGTGTCCACGCGTTCCTTCTATATCCGCTAAGTGTGGACTTTACTGTGGCACCAGACGAGGGCTTCCAAGCCAGCAGGGAGGAGGATGCCATCTTGTCGCTCCCGTTATAGGTTGGAACATTGATGGTGTAGGTTCCAGCCGGTAGCGTCAGTTCCTGAGAGTAAGCGAATTCCATCCCCCAACCCGTTGAGAGTGCCAGACCTCCGCCAGCCTCGCCATCGTACCCTTTGGCAGGTACTTGAGCGCCATTGAACGTGCCACGAAAACCAAATTCATAAATGCCAGAGATGGTATAGTCGTGGGTGAAACGCTGTGTCCAACCTTCAATCTCCAGAATCTCCTGAGCCACCGCTGTCGTCTGCCCAGCCGTATAGTTGAAACCCGTGTCGAAACCATAGTTCGTCAGATAGTATTTCGTCACGTCTTGCTGAGCCTGCAGATTCATCATGCTCATCGCCACGAGCGCGAGCATCACATATGTTTTCTTCATTTGATCAGTATTTTTCCGCAAAATTACTCTTTTTTCTCATCTTTTTCATCTTCTCAGCCATGATTCCTCAAAAAAAAAACATATATTTGCGCCCAAACGAAAGATTAACTCATAAATGAAACAGATTATGAAAGAAACAACGAAACTGAAACTTGTCATGACAATCATGCTTGTCACTCTTACGCTCACATGCAGCGCCCAGACGGAGAATCCACGAGGCATCTACAAAATGATGACCATCATAGGCAAAGCGGGCGAAGTGAAAGCTCCCTTTGATCAGTATAAGATATGCACGGACGAAGTGACTCTCACGCTCTCCATGAAGCAAGCTGGCTACTTCATCCTCCACGACAACGACAAAGGTAAGATATTCAATTATACCGGCGAACAGCCCACGGATGAGAACGACCAGAGCATCAAGATCTTCGACAGCGACTCACATCATTTCTCCATGAAGTGGTGGAGCAACTTTTCCAACCACCTCATTTTCCCTGAGAACAACTGGTGTACAGAGAAATACGAGGCTGACAAATATTCAGGGGTAGCACGACCCGTCTTCGAGGCCCTGACCGCCACACCCAGCATCGACTCCAGCAATCCCTTGCTCGGAACCTGGCGCATACTCGGCATGTTGGATGAACTGAAAGGAGCAAAGAAGCAGGTGAAGACCCTGAAGGCCAATTACGAAACGAGCAAATACGTGGGGGAATAC
>JAEEGF012501188.1_pt1 | contig 84993 bp, 58 predicted proteins | sample 9134171 | NCBI WGS metagenome assembly JAEEGF01 (sample SAMN16246542, study PRJNA631951) | gut metagenome | biome: gut microbiome; feature: rumen; material: AP-attached | host: Bos | place: Iran: Karaj | collected 2018-10 | reverse complement strand
ATATCAAGCCTCGTCCTTTATGCAGAGCATGTCAAATGAATATCTCGCAGTCATCCTCTACCTTTTTGCAGTTTTTAAGAACATCCTTCATGACAGCCTTGGGGTCTGCGCCTTCTTTAAATTCCACAGACATCTTAAGAGTCATAAAGTTTACCACAGCGTCGGCAACGCCCTCTGTCTTCTTTGCGGCGTCTTCCATCTTAGTGGCGCAGTTTGCGCAGTCAACTTCTATTTTATAGGTCTTTTTCATTTTTACGTTCTCCTTTGATCGGTATTACACATGTCTCATTTGAACAATTATTCATATGTTGTTTTCATTATACTGATTTTCCCGCACTTGTCAACAGTTTTTTTGCAAAAAAAGGGGCTGAAAAAAAACAGCCCCTTTTAATTTTTACTTTCCTGTTATATATTTTGTAAGTGCATCGGCCGCAGCGGCAACATCATCATTAAGCACCGTGATATCGCACAGCTCTTTGTTCTTTTTTTCGGCGCTGAGCCATCTGAGACGGTTTATCAGCTCGCTTCCTGTATGCTTTGCCATTATATCCTGATAAACGGCTGTTTCATCCCTTGTCACATAGACGGTAAGACAGCGCTCCGAAAACAGTCTTTTAAGCGTGACGGCTCCGCATATATCCACAACTGTGACGATGTTTAGATTGTATTTAAGTGCATCCTCCACCCCTGTGCGTGATATGCCGTAATAATTCATGCAGTATGATGTGGATTCGATGAATCTGCCTTCATCCTTAAGCCTTCTGAATTCGTCCACGGAAACATGTATATATCCTTTCGGCTCATCATCCCGCTTTTCGGCAGTGGTATACGAAGGGAGTCTTTCAAAGCCCCTGTCTATCATCGCGGAAACGAGCCTGCCCTTGTCAGAGCCCGCAGGCCCGACCATTGCCACTACTCTGCTGCCTTCGTTCTTCTTTGGTTCAAAAGAAGACTTTATTCCGTTTACAAGCTTTATAAACGTAAGAAAATCATTGTAATCGGTAAGACTCATTATACCGCTCAAATCCTCGTTCCATGGGCGGCGCATTATTACCGGATGCTTTACCGCTCCGCTCTCGTACTGGGCAAGGATATGATCGGGGCTGTCATCGAGGCTGAAATCAGCAATGAATCTTTCCTTTACGCTGCCGTAAAACACATGATCCCTGCCCACTTCCGGGAAAAACCTTTTGAGCTGGGAGCCCCTGTATTTTACGACATTGTCGGGAACCGCAGTCAAAAAATACACATCATAAAGTCTGCAGAGCTCTTTTACAAATTCCTGGGCGCCGGGGTAGGGCCTCTGGTCGTGATAAAACTCCTCCAAGGCATAATACGGCAGGATCTCGTCGGTCCTTTTGCCCAGCACTCCGTATCCCGTTATCTCTTCTATTGTCATAGGCTCTTCATCCGGATGCTCTTTGTTCCACCTTGCAACTCCAAGCTCCGCGCAAGGTAAAAGAACGCCGTCGACATCTAAGACGACCGCCTGTCTTGGTCTGTTAAAAGTTATAATTTCCATACTAACCTTCCGTCATTTGTTTTCAAACAGGATTATAACATTTCGGCCGCATTTTGTAAATTGGTTATGGAAAAAAGAAACCGCAAAGCGACATGCGCTTTGCGGTGAAAAGACTTTTTGTTAAGACGGCAAAATTATGCCTCTGTCTTCTTTGTTGTCTTCTTTGCTGTAGTCTTCTTTGCAGGTGCCTCTGCAGCAGCCTTCTTTGCAGGTGCTTTCTTTGCAGGTGCTTCTGCAGTCTCAGCCTTCTTTGCAGCGGGCTTTCTTGCAGCAGTCTTCTTAACGATCTTTGCAAGAAGAACGGCCTTATCATAGTTTCCTGAAACAGAAACGCGATCTTCAGCGATCTCCTTTACGATGTCAGCCTTGAATGATGCGATCTTTACGAACTCGTCAGCTGTTGCATAGAAGGTTGCATCCTTATCAAAATACTCATATCCCTCTACGTTAACGTTGCCGTCAGCAACCTCAACATAAAGTGCACCTTCGCCCTCGCCGACAATGTTCCACTGAACAGCTACATGCTCGCCAACAGCGCTTGCATCAACCTTTGCATAGCCCTTCTTGATCTTAGCTAAAGCTTCTTCAAATGTCATTTTGGGGTCCTCTCTTTCTTTCATGAAAAATAATTATTTACTCCCTGATGATAGCTAATGAATAACCTCACCATTGGCATATTTTTAACACACTTTTATACGCTTTGCAAGTATTTTTCCCTATTATATAAGGTTTTAAGTAGATTTTCGGCCAATAAAACAATTTAGCTAAAACGAGCAGGTATTTTTTAGTAAAAATGCACAACAAAGAAAAGTGCCCCATTACTCCAGTTTTTTTGCTATCTGTTTTTTTTGAAGTATCGTAAACAAAAATCCCAGGACAAAACCGCCCAAAAGTGAGGCCATAAACACCAAAAAGCCCTGTCCCACATATGCTATGCAGGTAGTAAGGCTTGGAAATGCAAATGCCGTGCATCTTGAACCTGCGGCTCCTGTGACGGCACCTCCTATAGCGCCCGCAAGACATCCTGAAAGAAAAGGTCTTACAAGGGGCAGATTTACCCCGAATATGCACGGTTCCGTCGTTCCGACAACTCCTATAAACGATGCCGAAGCGGCCATGCTTCTTTTTACCTTGTCTTTATGTATGAACGCAACGGCCATAGCCGCACCCGCCTGTCCGTATACAGCCGCTGCCATAAGCGGCAGAATAACATCGTATCCGTTTACAGCTATGTTGTTAATACATACGGGCACTATGGTCCAGTGCGCCCCGACAACGACCATGGGCTGGATAAAGGCTCCCATAAAAGCACCTGCCAGCATTGGATTGAGGTCATAGAGCGAAAAGAACACCGAGGTGAGTATATCGCCGATAAAACTGCCCAAAGGTCCGAAGAGCAAAAAGGTCACCGGAAGTACCACTATGCAGCAGATCATCGGTTTTAAAAATCCCTTTATGACTTCGGGCAGATATTTATCGCAGGGCTTTTCGACAAAGTGCAAAAGCCCGACCGACATAAGTACCGGCAGCACGCTTGAGTGATAAATGGCCGGACGTGCACCTATGCCAAACAAGCTGAAGCCCTCTCCGTTTTCCAGTATTTTGACAATATCCGGATACAGCATCGCCGAAGGGATGAGGAGTGCTATAAAGGTATCCGCCTTCCATTGTCTGGATGCGGTGACCGCAAGAAAAAACGGCAGAAAATAAAAAAATCCGTCCCCGGCAGCGTAAAACACTCTGTATATGCCGTTTTCCGTATCCAGCCAGCCTGCCGAAGACATAAGCACGACTACGCTTTTCATCAGGCTTGCGGCCGTAATAATGCAGATCACCGGGAAGAATATCCCGGAGATCTGCTCTATAAAAATCTTATATGCGCTGTTTTTTTTGTTCATCTTAAAGTTACCCTATGAGATCACGCAGTTTTCGGAAACATAATTACCGTTTCGGTCGCCTATTTCAAAAAGATTTTCGCTTGTAACACTCTTTTTTATCTCAGTATCCTTAATGTATACGGATACGTCACCGTCCCTGTCGCCCAAAACCGTGATATTTGCGCCTTCTCCTTTACTGTATATCCTTGAATTAACGGTATCTATATCTATGCTGCTGCCAAAGCTCCCCACAAAGACAAGATTTTCCGCTTTCATTTCCATATCCAAAAAGCAGTTCTTTATCCTTATATTGCCGTTTCCGCCGCTTACCATACCTATTCCGGTCTGTTCGGCTCCGTTACCTACCGCCTTAAAGTAGACATTTGTCATATTAAGGTTAAGCCTTTCGGAAACAGCCCCAAGAAGAACAGCCCTTGAAGAACTGATATCCACACTGATATCGCAATTACCTATATTAAGGTTCGTGCAGCCCCTTGTGCAGCCGATACCGACGCCTCTGACACCTGTTGCCGCTATATTTATAAGGCCGCCAAGTATATCTATGCTGCCGCCTTCTTCCATCCAGCCGCCGCCTATACCGGCATAAACATCTCCGCTTACATTTATATCGAGTATACCGGTCATATCGACCTTTATGTTGCCGGCAGCATGTTTTGAATCATTTCCGATGGCGTAACAGTCCTTCATTTCGGAATTTATGGAAAGATTGCCGCTTCCTTCTATGGAAAGGCTTGAATTTCCGGGAACAAGTATGCCCTTTCTTTCAAAGGAATTGTTTCCTTCAATGATCAGCGTCACATGACTTCCCGCGCCTATCTTGAATGTTGGCTCGGCATTTGTGGAAACAAGCTTCAGATCTTTTATACTTATTGTGCAGTCCGTATTCTCCTTGACACTTATCGCCAGGGATGCCGGCTTTGTATGCTCATCACCTATTATCGAGACATTCTTTGTGTCCACAAGTATGAGCGTATACTTTTGGGATGCCAGATACTCAAGACGCACGGACTCGTTTTCCCTCGGATGATATATTCTTACTATCTCGCCGGAAAGTTCACTGTTATATCTCTTTATCTCGTCCCTTGTCGTCTCCTGTATTTCATATATTGCCTCCTTATCGGGGCGCGCAAGGTAAAAGCCCTGTATTCTGTCCGCACCTGCCTCTATGAGGTATTTAAGCTCTTCACCCGTTTCAATGCCCTCCGCCAAGGCAACATACCCGCAATTATGAAGCGATTCTATGATGCCGGTGACGATCTTCTGCATCTTCTGGTCCGTATCTATGCCCGTTATGAGCGACCTGTCGATCTTAACGATCATGGGGTTGTACCTTAAAAGGTTTGCCACGTTGGAATAGCCCGTGCCGTAATCGTCGATGGCCATCTGTCCGCGCATTTCCTTGATCCTGTTTTTGATATCATCAAGATCGGCATCGGAAAGCTCGGTCTGCTCGGTCATTTCGACTACAAGCTTTTCCATCAGTTCGCCGTATTCGCTTCTAAGCTCTATCCATTCGTTATACTTTATGCAATGTGAAGGGATGGAGTTTACATACATCCTTCTGTTGATGAACAGAAGCTGGTTTTTCTTCATGTATTCCAGGCTGTTCTTGAAGGTGATCTTTTCGATATCATAGAGTCTGCCGTATTTTGCAGCCATGTCAAGTATCTGAAGAGGCGACAGGCCTATTGAAGCATCCGTTCTCATAAGAGCTTCATACCCGACGATCTCACCCGTATGCGCATTGACTATAGGCTGATATACATGGTAAATAAGCTTTTCGTTTATGATGCGCATCAAAAGCTCTATTTCCTTGTATTCTTCTTTTATCTCTCCAAGATCGGACTGATCGTAGATATAGATCCTGTTTTCATCATGTCTCATGGCCTCACAAAGGGCAATACCTGCTTCATTCATTCTCTCGGCCGTATAATGATTGCTTATACTTACACCTATGCAAACATCTATATCCGCCTTGCCGGTTCGTGACTTTTTCTTCCTGACGTTTTCACGGACAGCGGCTCTTATGCTTTCACAGACCTTTACCGCTTCAGTCTCGTTTTGTTCACTCATGGGGACATAAAGCCAGTATTGATTCTTTTTGTATGATGCGATGAGGCCGCTCGTACCGATAATCTTTGAAATGACCTGAATGGCATTTTTTCTTGCGGCATCCGTATTACGTTCGCTTCCTGTATTTTCGATGCTCATAAGAGCAAGCATGCAGCCGCTTTCATGAAGCTCGATCCTTTCGAGGAGCCTCTTTTCATCCACAAGATTTGAAAGACCGTCATCACCTGTTTTTTTGCTTTCCGCAGCGGTATACAGTACGGCCGCCACATAACCAATTGGCGCATCGATCTTTGATATTCTTATGGGAGTTTCCATTTCGTTCATCGCACGCAGGACCTCTAAAGCCCTTACTACGGAATCAAAATCAGGTTTTCCCGTTATACCCAGAAGTCTTTTGCTGCTCTCGTCAAGGCGCATCTGTCTGGTCTCGTAATCTATTATAATGCTGCCCATTCCCGGCATGATCTCTGTGATCTCATTCCAGGCTTTGCCGAACAATTCGTTCTTCAGCTGATCTATTTTTTCCCTCATAGTTTCCCCCTCATGCAAAGGTTAATCTTCCATATTGTAAGTATAAAATAAAAACAGCCGCATTTCAATGACGAAAGCGGCTGTTTTTTATAATTTTATATATCTTTATTTATCTTTTATCTCGCTGTGGTATTCCTGGATGGACTTGACATTGCACTCTTCCCCTTCAAGCACATAGTGGATGCCGTGAGCAGATGCCATAGCGGCTGCGACCGTTGTCACATAAGGAGTTCTTGACTTGATGCAGGCCTTTCTTACGTAGCTGTCGTCATATACGCTGTCCTTTCCGACAGGTGAATTTATGACAAGCGCGAAATCTCCGTTTGTGATCATATCGACAAGATTCGGCCTTCCCTCATGAAGCTTCTTTACGGGGGTAACTTCAACACCGGCCTCTGTTAAGTATTCGCATGTTCCTTCTGTTGCATAGATCTTAAATCCGTCATCCGAAAGGCTTCTAGCGATATCTGTAACTTCTTCCTTATCCTTGTTCTTTACAGAGATAAGAACATTTCCCGCAAGCGGCAGCTTAGAGCCGATAGCTTCCTGTGCCTTGTAGAAGGATGCTCCAAAGTGAGGAGAAAGTCCCAAAACTTCACCTGTGGAACGCATTTCCGGTCCGAGCACCGGGTCTACTTCGGGGAACATATTGAAGGGGAATGCCGATTCCTTTACGCCGTAGTAAGGGATGTGAACATCCTTAAGTGCGGGAACGGGCGAAGGTCTGCCCGTAAGCTCTGAAGTGATGATATCCGTTGCTATCGGAACCATTCTGATATTACATACCTTTGATACAAGCGGTACTGTTCTTGATGCTCTCGGGTTTGCCTCGAGAACATATACGACATCGTTTTCGATGGCATACTGCATGTTCATAAGACCTCTTACATGCATCTCATCAGCGATCTTTCTTGTATACTCCTTGATGATCTCGACATTCTTCTTCGAAATATGTCTTGAAGGAATTACACAGGCAGAGTCACCTGAGTGAACTCCGGCAAGCTCGATATGCTCCATTACTGCGGGAACAAATGCGTGTGTGCCGTCTGCGATGGCATCTGCCTCGCACTCTGTAGCATGATTTAAGAATCTGTCTATAAGGATCGGTCTGTCGGGTGTTACGCCTACGGCCGCATTCATGTAGTCTGTCATGGCATCGTCGTCATATACGACTTCCATTCCTCTTCCGCCGAGAACGTATGAAGGACGAACCATTACGGGATATCCTATACGTGCAGCGATGGCCTTAGCCTCATCCACATTTACTGCCATTCCGGATTCGGGCATGGGAATGCCGAGCTTGTCCATCATAGCGCGGAACTGATCTCTGTCTTCTGCCATGTCGATGACAGCGGGAGATGTTCCGAGGATCTTTACGCCGTTTCTTTCAAGGTCTGCGGCAAGGTTTAAAGGAGTCTGGCCGCCAAACTGTGCGATAACGCCGAGGGGCTTTTCCTTTTCGTAAATGCTGAGTACGTCTTCAAGAGTAAGAGGCTCGAAATAAAGCTTGTCCGATGTATCGTAGTCTGTCGAAACGGTCTCGGGGTTGCAGTTTACGATGATCGTCTCAAAGCCGAGCTTTTTAAGAGCCATAGCAGCGTGAACACAGCAGTAGTCGAATTCGATACCCTGTCCGATACGGTTGGGACCGCCGCCAAGGATCATGACCTTGCGATTTGAAGAAGCCGTGCTCTTGTCTTTTGCATTATATGTCGAGTAATAGTATGCGCTGTCCTTGGTACCTGATACGTGAACGCCTTCCCAGCCTTCAACTATGCCAAGTTCCTTGCGCTTGTTTCTGATGTCATCTTCGCTTATGCCAAGGAGCTGGCTTAAGTACTTGTCCGCAAAGCCGTCCTTTTTGGCCTTTTCAAGAAGGTCGTTCGGAAGCATGCCTCCCTTATAGGTAACGATCTTTTCCTCTTCCTCGACAAGCTCTTTCATCTGCTCGATGAAATACTTCTTTACATGTGTGGCATTATATATCTCATCTACGGAAGCGCCTGCGCGAAGAGCCTCATACATCTGGAAATGTCTCTCCGAATTGGGATGAGAGAGGCGGTTCAAAAGCTCTGCTTTGCTAAGCTTATCAAAATTCTTTGCGTGTCCGAGGCCGTATCTGCCGATCTCAAGACTTCTGATAGCCTTCTGGAAAGCTTCCTTATATGTCTTTCCGATGCTCATGACCTCGCCTACGGCACGCATCTGTGTGCCGAGCTTGTCTTCTACACCCTTGAACTTTTCAAAAGCCCATCTTGCAAACTTGATAACGACATAGTCGCCTCCCGGAACATATTTGTCAAGTGTTCCGTACTTGCCGCAGGGAATATCTTCGAGATTGAGTCCGCACGCAAGGAGTGCCGATACGAATGCGATCGGGAAGCCTGTTGCCTTTGATGCAAGTGCAGAAGAACGTGATGTTCTGGGGTTGATCTCTATAACTACGATACGGTCCGAAACAGGATCGTGTGCAAACTGTACATTTGTACCGCCGATGACTTCTACTTTGTCAACGATCTTATATGCCTGTTCCTGAAGACGGTCTATTACGGCCTGATCTATGGTCTGCATCGGAGCCGCACAGAATGAGTCACCTGTGTGAACGCCCATGGGGTCGATGTTTTCAATGGTGCAGACTGTGATCATCTTGCCCTTTGAGTCACGAACGACTTCAAGCTCGAGCTCTTCCCAGCCAAGTACGGACTCTTCCACCAATACCTCATGTACGATGGATGCCTGAAGACCTCTTGCACATACGACTTTGAGTTCTTCCTTATTATATACAAGACCGCCGCCTGCGCCGCCCATTGTGTATGCCGGACGGAGAACAACAGGGTATCCGAGTCTTTCTGCTATATCGAGAGCATCATCAACAGTGTATGCGACCTCAGAACGGGCCATTTCGATTCCGAGGCTGTTCATTGTCTCCTTGAATGCTACTCTGTCCTCTCCTCTTTCGATGGCATCTACCTGCACACCGATGACCTTAACATTGTACTTGTCAAGAACACCTGCTTTTGAAAGCTCGGCGCAAAGATTAAGTCCGGACTGTCCTCCGAGGTTTGGAAGCAGCGCATCGGGTCTTTCCTTTGCTATGATCTGTTCGAGTCTGTCCACATTAAGAGGCTCTATATATGTGATGTCGGCCGTCTCGGGGTCCGTCATGATCGTCGCGGGATTCGAGTTTACCAAAACGATCTCGTAGCCAAGCTTTCTTAAAGCCTTGCAGGCCTGTGTTCCCGAATAATCGAATTCGCACGCCTGGCCTATAACGATGGGGCCCGAACCGATTATCAATACCTTGTTGATGTCTTCTCTCTTTGGCATTGTATGCTTCCTCCTGAATAAAACATATACTTCATGACATAACAAAAGGTATCCATAATTTATGAATACCTTTAAGATACGTTATGAAAAATGGAATAAAAAGCCATTGGCACACGGGAACGTCATTATTCCCTGCTTTGCCAAGCAAATACCATGAACATTGTCAAGCTCTGCCTTCATGCTTCCTACTCCTCTCAATCTGTGTAATTATAGCATAGTGAAAAAATATTTGCAAACAAAAAATCCATATTTTTTCTTATGATATTGATATATCACATCTGTTTTTTTTAACCCGGGAATTCACTCTGAAAATTCTGGAAATAACTGTTCTCGTCCGGACGATGAGATGTGGAAGCGGAATATCTGTATACGCCAAGCACCGTCTCTCCGTCGATCTGAAGAGCACATGGCCCGTCGAAGGTCACCTCGACATCGTGTGCCGAAAAGAAATCGCATATATCCGTGTATTTTTCATGTGTTCCCTTGAATACGGAAGAGAACCTCCTGAGCATCTTAAACTTGCTGTGTCCGTGAACTATCGGTACCGTGATGGTATTGTTCGGATCGCTGCGGTCCTGCGAGGGTGCAAGCATCATGCCGCCTCCGCAGTATCTTCCTTTCATGGCCGAAGCCAACCAGACATCCTTGTATTCTTTTCTGACACCGTCGACCACCACGACCGCATTTGCCGGAGAATATGCGCCCATAAAGCCTCGCAGGGCGATCTTTGTGTAATTGATCTTCTTCTTTTTTGAAAGCGCCCTTACCCTGTCTGCCTCTTCACAAGCATACCCGTCTATGCCGAATCCGACATTGTTTATGAATTTATAAGTCTTACCGTTCACATGTACCTCGGGAAGGTTCTTAATATAATCATTTATTACAAACGGGCAGTCATCGACGGTCTTGTTCAGATCGTTCATGAAGTCGTTTCCGCTTCCGATGGGGTAATACCAGATATCGCGCTTAAGTCCTGCCGGATCGTAAGTGTTTACAAACCTGTTTAAAGTGCCGTCACCGCCGCAAATGACAACTTTGTCATCTGCCGGGACTGAATCGATCTCTTTTTTTATATCATCCACCTTTGTGATATCGCAGGCAATGAGATTGTCAGCCGGGAAGCGGATCTTTAATGCCTGAAGGCATTCTTCTCCGCGTCCGTTGTTTGAAAGTGAATTGTAGTAGATTCGGATATCCATGTTTTCTCCTGTCTTGTACAAAACGCCTATGCTTTTTTCTTAAGTATTATCTCGCAGACTTCGGCATCGGTACCGAGTCTCATAAACGGTCCGAAAAGGCCGACTCCCGAGGTAACTATGCTGTCCATGTCGCCAAATACCTTGTATCCGCAGCTGTTCTTCCACTTAAGGGCGCAAACGATGTTGCCGGGGAAGGTCTGTCCGTCATGCGTATGTCCGCAAAGATCTATATCCACTCCCGCCTCCGCAAGTTCGTCAAGCTCCCTTGGCTCATGGTCAAGCACCAGCACCGGAAGATCGGTCTCTCCTATAAAATCCATTATCTCCTGAGGCGACCTTCTGTCTTCTATTCCTCTGCCCGGACGTTCGTAATCGGGACGCCCGTAAAGTATGAGTCTGTCATCTATGATGACGTATTCATCCCTTAAATTGATCACACCGGCTTTTTTCAAGAATTCATCCATCGCCGGGGAAGCCTCCTTTTTATCCTTGCTTGCAAAAGTGAAACCTGCCAGAATGGGTTCTTGTATATCATGATTGCCATATACCGCATACACGCCGTACCTGCTCTTGATCTGTCTGTACAGCTCGGTCATTTTTTCAGGTTCTTCTATTGCTTCGTATGCATTATCAAAAATATCTCCTCCGATAAGAACGAGATCGGGATCTGTGCTGTTGATCTTTTCTACCATCTCGGAAACAAAATCAATACCTATGTTGTATCCCATATGAATATCCGCTACAAGACATATCCTGATATCCTCTGTTCCAAAACCCGGTTCGTCAACTTCCACCGTATATTTCTTTATCTTTATATCATGTGCCGATATGATACCGATAATACAAAGAACAGCGGTCAGGATGACCGTAACAAGTCCTGTTACCCTTTGAATATGCGGTCTTTTCCAGAATTCGGGCTTAAATGCCGGAACGCTTATAACGATCTTGTAAAAGATCCACACGAGAACGTATGACATAGTCACGTAAAGGGTTCCGCCGAGCCAGTAATTGCCGATAACGGTAGTCACCCTTTTAAAGCCCGAACCTGCGGGCGAAAGAAATCCGATGACTATCGTGAACGCCATGAACAGATATGCAAGGTTGATGGTCATAAATACCGCTTTATTGTTAAAGAACCTGCTTACCCCGCGTAACCATTTCTGTATCCTCCAGAGCAAATATATGTGCCACGCAAAATAGAGCGGACCGAGAAGAACTGCAACCATAAATCACCTCTATCATCATAATGAATCTATAAATCTCGCAAATGCCAAAGTGCCCTGTTCTGTCCTTTTAAACACTCCCGCATGCTCAAGCACCGTGCAGAATACTTTTCCTATCTCCTTGTGCAGGATGTCAGTAATGTTTTCCTTTGTTACATCAGGGTAATTTTTCATAAAGCCGTATGCCCAGTCGGCATGCTTTGAAAGCTCTGCGTCCGAATAAAGATCGCGGCCGCTTAAGACAGCATCCGCAAGGTCTTCCATTTCTTTTTTCAGTCTGCTCGGAAGTACCGCTAGGCCCATTACTTCTATAAGGCCTATATTTTCCTTCTTTATGTGATGAAGCTCGGCATGAGGGTGGAAAACACCCAATGGGTGCTCGGGCGTTGTAATATTGTTTCTTAACACCAGATCAAGCTCGTAAGCTTCTCCCCTTCTTCTTGCTATGGGAGTGATGGTGTTATGGGGTACGCCGTCAGTTTCGGCAAAAACAAATGCTTCTTCGTCCGTATAGCCTCTCCACACTGTCAAAATATGCTCCGCAAGATCAACAAGACTCTTTTTGTCGTTTGAATCAAGCCTTATGACCGACATCGGCCACTTGACTATGCCGCAGCTTACATTTTCATATCCCTTTACGGTAAAGGTCTTTTCAACGCCCGCCTTTTCCATGGCAAAATGGTAATTTCCGCCCTGGAAATGATCGTGGCTTAAGATGCTGCCGCCCACTATGGGCAGATCCGCGTTTGAACCCACAAAGTAATGGGGGAACAAGGTGACAAAATCAAGAAGCTTTTCAAAGCTCGCCCTGTTTACCTTCATGGGAATATGCTGCGAATTCAAGACGATGCAGTGTTCGTTGTAGTAAACATAGGGCGAATACTGAAAGCCCCATTTTTCACCGTTTAAGGTTATGGGGATTATCCTGTGGTTCTGCCTTGCGGGGTGATCGACCCTGCCGGCGTAGCCTTCGTTTTCAACGCAGAGCTGACATTTCGGATAGGACTTGCTGCCTGCCTTGCCCGCGGCTGCTATGGCTTTGGGGTCTTTTTCGGGTTTTGAAAGGTTTATGGTGATGCGAAGACTTCCGTACTCTGTCTCGGCATCCCACTTTTCATCCTTTGCGACCCTTGACTCGCGTATATAATTGACCTTTTTTGAAAAGTCATAGAAGAAATCCGTAGCTTCCTTCGGCGAACGCGACAGGCATTCGTTAAAACGCCCGATCACAGTGCTTGGAGGCGGAGTCAAACATCCCATGATCTTCGTATCGAAAAGGTCCAGGTAGGTGACCGAATCCCCGCCCGTAAGGCCTCTTTTTACCGCCTCCTCAAGCAATTCTTTCAAAAGATCGTCAAGACTTTTTTCCTCCGGCGCCTCATCGCCCGCATCATCGATGCCGAAAAGTTCCAAAAGCCTGTTTAAAACATATATCCTGTCCTCTTCCGGGTACAGGCCGGCTTTGACACCGTATTCGGATAAAGCCTTAAGATTCTTATTTATGGACATGGTGCTCTCCTGATCTTACGTTTCTATACAAGTGCTACAGTTTCTCTTGCTATGGCAAGCTCTTCATTTGTAGGTATAACAAGCACTTTCACAGTGCTCTCGGGCTTGCTTATCTGTGCCTCTACGCCCCTTGCCAAAAGATTCTTTTCGCTGTCAATGAGGATGCCGAGGCCTTCTAAGTATTTGAGTATTCTTGCCCTTACAGGCCCGTCGTTTTCTCCGATTCCTGCCGTAAAGCAGATCGCATCGCATCTTCCGAGTATTGCAAGATATGATCCGATGAATTTTGCGACCTGATAAGAGAACATCGAAAGCGCAAGCTCTGCTCTTTCATTTCCATCTCTTGATGCGGCGTCGAGATCTCTGAAATCCGATGATACGCCCGAAATACCGGCAACGCCCGACTTCTTGTTCAAAATATCCATGACCGCATCCGCATCAAGCTTTTCCTTGTCTGCAATAAAGCTTACTACCGCAGGGTCGATATTTCCGCTTCTTGTGCCCATGAGCATGCCTTCAAGAGGTGTAAGGCCCATGGAGGTATCAACGGACTTTCCGTTCTTTACGGCACATACGGATGATCCGTTTCCTAGATGGCATACTATTACATTTGTGTCATCTATATCTTTTCCGAGTATCTCGGCCGCACGCTTTGATACAAAGCTGTGGCTGGTTCCGTGGAAGCCGTACTTTCTTACCGCATACTTTTTGTAGTAATCATACGGAACACCGTACATATAGGCTTCCTTTGGCATGGTCTGATGGAACGCCGTATCAAAAACAGCTACCATGGGAACGCCGGGCATAAGCTCTTTGCAGACTCTTACGCCGATAAGGTTTGCGGGGTTGTGAAGAGGCGCAAGATCGCTGACGCTCTCTATATCCTTTATTACCTGATCGTCTATAACTACGGACGTGGCAAACTTTTCTCCGCCGTGTACTATTCTGTGACCTACGGCATCTATTCCCTTCATGCCGTCAACAACGCCTGTCTCTTTATCCGTAAGTGTTGATAAAACAAGCTTAAGAGCAACAGCGTGATCGGGAAGATCGACTTCCTTTTCGATCTTTTCACCCTTTGCGGGCTTATAGGTAAATCTTCCGTCGATACCTATTCTTTCGCAAAGGCCCTTTGCAAGGACTGATTCGGATGCAGAATCTATGAGCTGATATTTAAGGCTCGAGCTTCCGCAGTTGATAACAAGTACGTTCATTTTTACACCTCCAAAATAATATAATAGCCAAAAGCTGCAAACCGATCTTATTGATCCGTCTGCAGCCCCATTAGCGGTCTAAACAGTTTTATGCTTTTTCCTCTTCGGAGAAAAGCGAATCAATATGCTTTACCATGTTCTTAAACTGGGCATTGTTCGGATCTGCCTCAAGGCCCTTTTCGGCAAGATCCTTTGCATGCATAAGCATTTCTTTGCCTTTTTCTTCTCTTTCGGTCTTAAGATAATACTGGCCGGCAAGCATATAGCAACTTACCTCATCCGGTATTGCTGCACCTTTTGCGATGGCATTTACCATGCTGATCTTTGCGGTCGCTTTGTCATATACGGCATCGACCTCCGCAAGATCCGCCTTCTGGAAAAGCATGCATCCGCCAAGGTTCATGTAGTTGCGTGCTATCATGACGCCCGCACGGATGGAATCCTCCTCCTCATGTTCCTTAAGAACATAGATGGAATCTTCAAGGCATTCCTGTGCCTTGGGAGCATCTTTAAAAAGCGTGGCTACGGTAGCCTGATTCTGAAGCGTGATACCAAGGAAAGCGCCTGATTCCTTGTTGTCGACTGTCTGATAGATAGCCTTGAGAATGCGCACCGAATCGTCAAACATTTTAAGAGCTTCCTTGTATTTTCCGACAGCCGCTTCCATGGTTGCAAGGGAATTGATGGCCCTTGCCTGGATCTCAAGATGCCTTATGCTTCCCTTTTTGCAGTTTTCCTGCAAAAGGCTTATTGCCATCTTGTAGAAATTCTCGCCCGCATCAAAAGGTCTTTGCATTTTTTCGTTGAGTACCCTTGGAGTCTGGGGAACACCCTGGCAGCCTATGTTGGTAGCACAGTTATTTGCGAGCTTGCAGTAAGCAGTGGCAAGCCTGAAATCATATTTTGACTTGTCTGTCTCGTAGAGCTTTGCAGCCATACGCGCCATTTTTTTGTAGAAACCTTCGGCCTCGGGATACTTTTTCATTCTGAGAGAAAGATCTCCCATCGCCTCGTTGTATGCAATGATGACACCATAATATTCGGTAGTCTCATTATCAATGTTTTCATCGACCCACTTTTCCATATCGAGGATCATGTTGATAGCTTCGGAAGGATGCTGCTTTGAGAGTGTAAGCGCAGCGTTCAGTCTTTCCTGTGCCTTTTCAAGTTCCTTTTCGTACATATCTTCTCCTTCTTTTGCGGCTTTTAAATGCATAAAGCGCACCGAAAGTAATTATAACAATATCCCTGTCTTTTGGCAAGGATATTTTCAATCTGAGACAGCTGTTTTCTTTGAAAATCTGCACCCGCAAAAGTTCTGCCTGTACAGGTGATATTTTTCCGAAAGCTGAATTGACCTTTTATAGCCTTCCTTCTTTTTAAAGTCAGACGGAAGGTGGGAAACTCCCCATATGCCCGCAAGTTCTTCGCCTATGGCATTTATCCATTCGCTGTTTTTTAAGGGGCTTATGGAAAGCGTTGTGGTATAATAATCCATTCCAAGCTTTGCCGCCATTTCGGCCGTTTTTTTTAGCCTTAATTTATAGCATTCGTAGCACCTTTTGCCGCGTTCCGGCTCGTTTTCAAGGCCTTCTGCCATCTTCTCAAAGACATCCGGTTCATATTCGCCCACTATTATTTCCGGCTTTTGATAAAGGTCCGCTTCCCGGACAAAACGTTTGAGTTCCGAGACTCTTTTGTCAAATTCGGCCTTTTCGGAAATATTCGGATTGTAATAAAAGACCGTAACATCAAAATACTTTGTGAGATATTCAAGGCAGTAGCTTGAGCATGGCGCGCAGCAGCTGTGGAGCAAAAGCTTTTTTCTCCCGTCCATTGATGCAATGATATCATCCAGTTCCTTTTGAAAATTTCTCTTGTTCATACTTGATTTTCTTTCAAAACAGGCCCTGCATAATGCAGGGCCCGAAATTATTTAGTCGTATCTGAAATCTCTGATCCTCTTTTGTCTTACGGGGAGCCTGAGCTTTCTGATGGCCTTGGCTTCGATCTGACGGATACGCTCTCTTGTTACATTGAATACCTGTCCGACCTCCTCTAAGGTCTTGGGTTCGTTGTCATCAAGACCGAATCTTAAGATGATGACCTTTCTCTCTCTTTCCTTTAAGTCTCCAAGCACTTGATTGATCTGTTCGCGGAGCATGACAGACTCTACATAGCTTTCGGGAGTCACGCCATCCTTGTCCGCAACGAAATCGCCGAGGTTTGAATCGTCCTCCTCACCTATGGGTGTTTCAAGTGAAGCAGGCTCTCTTGCGATCTGCATGATGGAGGTGATCTTCTCTTCGCTCATCTTCATCTCTTCGGCAAGCTCTTTTATTGTCGGGTCATGTCCAAGCTCTGCGGTAAGACGTCTTGTGGTCTTTGTGAGCTTGTTTATGGTCTCTACCATGTGAACGGGCACACGGATAGTTCTTGACTGGTCTGCGAGAGCCCTGGTAACGGACTGTCTTATCCACCAGGTCGCATAGGTACTGAGCTTGTAGCCCATGTTGTAGTCGAATTTCTCGACACCCTTCATAAGACCGAGGTTGCCCTCCTGAACAAGGTCAAGAAAGCTCATGCCTCTGTTTGCATAACGCTTTGCGATGCTGACAACGAGCCTTAAGTTAGCCTCTATGAGCCTTCTCTTTGCTTCTTCGTCGCCCTCTGATTTTCTTCTTGCAAGCTCGCGTTCTTCCTGCTCGCTTAAAAGCTTTATCTTTCCGATCTCGTGAAGATAGAGTTTTACGGGGTCATCCGTGCTTATATCATCATCAAGGTTTTCTGTGTCGAGCTCGGCTTCCCTTTCTTCTTCATCCTCATCATCAAACATAACGCCGGTATCCTTATCCGGGTCCATATCGATGGGATCTATCGAAAGATCTTCGAACTCGATATCGTCATCCTTTGAAAGCGGCTCTTTAATTACTTCAACATGCTTTTTCTCAAGCCTTGCATAGATGTATTCCATGTCCTCGGGCGTAAGGGTACAGCCGACAAAATAGTCGTTTATATCCGTAAAATCGAGGACCATGTCCTTTTCTTTGGCGATCTCCAAAAGCTGATCACATTGAAGTCTTAAAATGTCTTTTTCCATATTTTTCTCCTTTTACAAAAGGCAGATTTTGCGGCCGGACAAGTTGACCTATCCGCCGCAAGGTGAAGAGATAACATCTTATAATATCATCCTAATTCTTTTTTGTCAACTGTAAAATCCAAGGTACCAGTCGAGGATGATTTTTCCAAAGAAAAGGGTAAGGACTGCCGCCATGCAGATAAACGGTCCGAAAGCAAAATGCTCATTTCTTTTCTTTGTTTTTCTGGCCAGGCCGCACATAGCGTAGATGCCGCCTACGACTACCGAAATAAAGAAGATAAACAGATTGTACTTCCATCCGAAGAATATCCCGAGTGCCGCAAAAAGCTTTATATCGCCGCCGCCCCACGCGCCTTCCTTTACGAGTACCATTACATACATGGGAAGCGAGATGCAGAACACGCCTATAAGTCTTGCAAGCCAGTCCGCTTCAGAATAGAAAAACGGGATGGAGATAAGACCGATGACTGCAGTGACTATATTAGTCGAATCATAGATCGTCATGGTGTCATGATCGATATAGGCTATGACCGTCATCATGCAGCAGAGCAAAAATGCGCAGGCTGCTCTTCCGAGAGCCATCCATTCAAAATTCAAAGGATCGAGGAACTTAAAAGCGCACGCGGCGCAAAGGATACCGCCAAGGGTCTCAACGATCGGATATCTTGCGGATATCTTTGCCTTGCAGTAACGGCATTTCCCTTTAAGGAATATCCACGAAAACAAAGGCACAAGGTCTATGGCCTTAAGCGTGTGCTTGCAGTGCGGACAGAAGCTCCTACCCTTGGCAAAATTTGTGTCCTCAAGGGGAGTTCTGTATATAACGACATTAAGGAACGAAAAAATGATCGTTCCGAGTATAAAGAGCATTATATACCATACAACGTAAAAAGCGGTCTCCATTTATGTCACCATCCCGGTATTATTTATGTGCACTACCAATATTAGTCTTTATTACGCTTTTTTTCAAGTTTTTTTATCAAAAACCTTCACTAAAAAAGGCGAGGGCGCGGCTTCTTTTCCGTATCTCTTTTTAGTATAGCTTATGTTGAGTTCTGAAGCGGCCCTTGTCATGGCAACATAGAGCATACGTCTTTCCTCTTCTATCTCGGCAGGACCGGTCGCCTTTTTATACGGCACCACCCCGTCGTTTACCCCGGGCAGAAAGCAGGTGGAAAACTCAAGGCCCTTTGCGCTGTGGTAGGTCATGACGGAAACACCCTCAGTCTTTTCTCTTCTCCTCCTGTTTTCCTCCGCCTTTTCCTTAAGGCCTTCGGATATCTTTTCGGCAGCAATAAACCATGACAGGAAATCCTTGTATTTTGATGCATCCTCTTCTATTTCGTTAAGAACTTCAAAAAGGTCATCCGCTTTCATGCCCCTGTCTGACGCATATTCCTTTACATAGTCGTCATATCCGACGCCATGCCTTATGTAATGAACTGCCGAATAAGGCCTCATATTCTTTATCATGTTAAGGTCGGCAGAAAGCTTTTCTATCCTCTCGGTGACGTAACTTTTATCCGAATAATACATGCGAAGGTTCAAAAAGCTGACAGGGTCCTTGATAAGGGCATCCCTGCCGACATATCTCTTGGGCCTGTTGATAACGGCCATGACCGTCTGTCTGTCCCTCTCTCCCATGGCAAGCCTTATATATGCCTTAATGTCCCTGAATATCCAGTGTTCGTAAAGGTCAGGTATGCTGTCAATAAGGTTTATCGGAATACCTGAACGCATCAGTTCGTCCACTATGTTCCTTCCCGAAAGATTCGTCCTGAAAAGCACGGCCATGTCTTCATAACGTCTGCCCTGCTTATGTTCATCTATTATTCTTTTCAGTATCTCAAGAGATTCAGTTCTCTGGTCGTCGTAGCATTTCAAAGTGATAACGCCATCCGCATTTGTATCGCATGCCCTCAGGCTTTTGTCGAACCTGTTCTTATTATCCTCTATCAGTTTTCCCGATGCCGCTACTATGTTTTTACCGCACCTGTAATTGGTCGACAGGAATACTTTTTTTGCGTCCGGGAAACGCTTTTCAAAGCCGAGCAGTATCTCGCTCCTTGCGCCTCTGAAGCGGTAGATGCTCTGATCGTCATCTCCCACCATCATAAGATTGTTCTGCGGAGCGGCAAGCATACAGATGAGCCTGTACTGCAAAAGATTGGTGTCCTGCGCCTCGTCCACAAGTATGTATTTATACTTTTCCTGCCATCTTTTAAGGATATCCTCTCTCTTTGTCAAAAGCTCGTAGCATAAAAGCTGCATGTCGTCAAAATCTATGAGACCTTCTTTTATCATCATGTCTTCATAGGCTCTGTATACTTTGACAAATATCTCGTGGGATATCTCCATCGGGAAATACTTTTCTGGGTCGGTCCCTTCGGCCTTTGCCCTGCTTATCTCGGATTGAAGCCTCTGCATATAATCCTTTTCGTCTTCCACATCAAGCCTCATTTTATCCATGAGAGACTTGAAGAAAAGACTTTTCTGTTCACTGCTTATTATGTTGTCGGCCGTATATCCGTAGGCTGCTTTCAGGATCCTGAAGAACAAAGAATGAAAAGTAGAAAAAGTGATGCCTCTTCCCGTACCCGGGCAAAGGCGCATAAAACGCTGCTCCATCTCGCGGGCAGCCGCATTTGTAAAAGTGATGACAAGGATGTTTTCGGGCGGAACGCCTTTGGCAAGAAGCGCCGCCGTGCGGCCGGTTATGACTGTGGTCTTTCCAGAGCCCGGTCCCGCAACGCAGAGCAGCGGACCGTTTAAGTGATCCACTGCCCTTTGCTGCATCTCGTCATATGAATTATGACTCATAATACCTCTTCAAGACCTTTTATTGCATCCTTAACTCTTTTTAAGGTCTCTTCCTTTCCTATGACTGCGCATATCTCGGTAGCTCCTCCGGGCGTTGACTGCTTTCCGGATACGGCTACTCTTAATGGCCACATAACATAGCCGTTTTTATAACCTTTTTCTGTTGCGAATGCTACAAGTCTTTCATATATGGCGCTGTTTGAATAGTCATCAAGCGCTTCGAGCACGGGAAGGAGCTCTTTTAATACCGTAAGGGAGCTTTCCTTGTCCGTCTTCATCTTTTTGTGGACATACATTTCCTTGTCAAATTCGGGAACGGCCTCAAAGAAATCGACCATTTCGCAGATATCGGGAAATACCTCTATACGGCTCTTTACCATGTCTGCTATCATCTTAAAGTCAAGATCCTTGCTTATGACCTTCTTTATCTCGGGGAATGCAAGAGCGTAATATCTCTCATCCTCCATCTTCTTGATGTATTCGCCGTTCATCCACTTTAGCTTTCCGTAGTCGAATACCGCGGGGCTCTTGCTGATATTTGAATAATCGAATTTATCTATAAGTTCCTGCAGGGTAAAGAACTCGGAATTATCCACAGGGCTCCATCCGAGGAGAGCGACAAAATTGACTACAGCTTCGGGCAAAAATCCCTGCTCGATAAGGTCTTCAAAAGAAGAGTGGCCGCTTCTCTTTGAAAGCTTGTGATGATCCTCGTCAGTAATAAGAGGACAGTGGATATATTTCGGAATATCCCATCCGAAGGCTTCGTAAAGTCTGTTGTATTTAGGGGATGAGGAAAGATATTCGTTTCCTCTGACAACATGTGTTATGCCCATCAAATGGTCGTCTATAACATTTGCGAAATTGTATGTGGGGAAGCCGTCCGACTTGATGAGTATCATGTCATCAAGTTCTTTGTTGTCTACCGAAATATCCCCGTAAAGCTCGTCATGGAATGTGGTCGTGCCCTCCTGAGGGTTGTTCTGACGGATGACATATGGCATGCCGGCTGCGAGATTTGCTTCTACCTCTTCCTTTGAAAGTGAAAGGCAGTGCTTGTCATATACGGATATTTCCTTGTCACCCTCCATATGCCTTAGGCCTTCGAGCCTTTCCTTGGTGCAGAAGCAGTAATATGCCTCTCCTTTTTCAACCAGTTTCTTTGCATATTCCATGTAAACTCCGGTCTTCATGCGTTCGCTCTGAACGTAAGGTCCGCATCCGCCGTCCTTATCCGGGCCCTCATCATGTTCCATGCCGACAAGCTTTAAGGTGTTGTAGATTATATCCACGGCACCCTCAACATATCTTCCCTGATCGGTATCTTCTATTCTTAAGATAAAATCTCCGCCCGCATGCTTTGCTATAAGGTATTCGTAAAGCGCAGTCCTTAAGTTTCCCACATGCATTCTTCCCGTAGGCGACGGTGCGTATCTTGTTCTTACTTTCATCTATAAGGTTCCTCCGTAAAAAAAAACATACTAAAGCCAAACCGGTCTTTGCTTGGCCATAGTATTTTATCCCATGTTGCCCCGTTCGTCAAGAACCAGATGGTATTAATTATTTTTTAAGTTGCTTTTTGAAGTGAAAAAAAGTATAATATGTCCGATTGTGCGCTTTTGCGCTGTTTTAGTATCAAGGGCAAAGGAATAAATGATGGATAACAAGGGAAAATTATACCGTCTCGGCGTCGACATCGGCTCCACAACGGTAAAAATTGCGATCATAAACGAAAAAAACGAAATGCTCTTTTCAGATTACAAGAGACATTTCGCAAACATTCAGGAGACTCTCACCGAGCTTCTTGAAGAAGGAAGGGATGCGTTAAAGGAAAAGGGCATCGAAGATGTGACTTTATCTCCCACCATTACAGGTTCCGGCGGTCTGACCCTTTCAAAGCATCTTCAGATCCCGTTTGTGCAGGAAGTGGTCGCTGTCGCAACCTCACTTAAGGACTTTGCGCCCCACTGCGATGTTGCCATAGAGCTTGGCGGCGAAGACGCAAAGATCATCTACTTTTCAAAGGGCGGCGGCATCGATCAGAGAATGAACGGTATCTGCGCCGGCGGAACAGGTTCTTTCATAGACCAGATGGCATCTCTTTTGCAGACGGATGCGGCAGGTCTTAACAAATATGCCGAAAGCTATAAGGCCATATACCCCATTGCGGCAAGATGCGGTGTTTTTGCAAAGACAGACATCCAGCCCCTTATAAATGACGGTGCCACAAGAGAAGACCTTGCCGCTTCCATTTTCCAGGCAGTTGTAAACCAGACGATTTCAGGTCTTGCCTGCGGAAAGCCCATAAGGGGAAATATCGCGTTCCTCGGAGGACCTCTCCACTTCCTTCCCGAGCTTCGAAACGCATTCATAAGAACACTCAATCTTACAGGCGATGCCATTATAGCGCCCGAACATTCGCATCTTTTTGCGGCACTCGGTTCTGCCATGAACAGCGACTTATCATCCACCGTTTCAATGGATGAGCTTATCGAAAGACTGTCTCACGGCATCAAGATGGAATTTGAGATAAAGCGTCTTGAGCCTCTTTTCAAGGATCAGGACAGCTATGACCGTTTCCGCGCCAGACACGAAGGCGCAACCGTAAAAAAAGAATATCTGGCTAATTACCACGGAAATGCCTACCTTGGAATAGACGCCGGTTCCACTACCACAAAGATCGCCCTTGTTTCCGAATCCGGAGATCTTTTGTACAGCTTTTATTCGGGCAACAACGGAAACCCTCTTGCCACCGCTATCAGGGCATTCACAGAGCTTAAGGTCATTCTGCCCGAAGATGTGAAGATCGCATACTCCTGCTCCACAGGCTACGGCGAGGCGCTTTTAAAATCGGCTCTTATGCTTGATGAGGGCGAGGTCGAGACCGTTGCCCATTACTATGCCGCGGCATTCTTCCAGCCCGATGTCGACTGTATCCTCGATATCGGCGGTCAGGATATGAAATGCATAAAAATAAAGAATAAGACTGTAGACAGCGTGCAGCTTAACGAGGCATGCTCTTCGGGCTGCGGTTCCTTCATAGAGACCTTTGCAAAATCACTCAACTATTCCATTCAGGATTTCGCAAAGGCGGCTTTGTTTGCAAAAAATCCCACCGACCTCGGAACAAGATGCACCGTTTTCATGAATTCGAATGTAAAACAGGCGCAGAAGGAAGGCGCGGATCCCGCGGATATCTCCGCAGGTCTTGCTTATTCCGTTATTAAAAACGCGCTGTTTAAGGTCATTAAGATCACAGACCCCAAGCAGCTCGGAGAACATGTAGTCGTACAGGGCGGTACGTTTTATAATGACGCGGTACTCCGCGCATTCGAGCGTATTTCGGGCGTAAAAGCCATCCGTCCCGACATCGCAGGTATCATGGGCGCATTCGGCGCGGCACTTATCGCAAGGGAAAGGTGCGAGGGCAAGCCCACCACCATGCTCCCCATCGATCAGATCATTTCACTTAATTACACTACAAAGATGGCAAGATGCCACGGCTGCACCAACTCCTGCCGTCTTACCATCAACATATTTGACGGAAACAGACGTTTCGTTTCCGGAAACAGATGCGAAAAGGGTCTTGGAAAAGAAAAAGCCCAGGATCAGGTACCAAATCTTTTCGAATACAAGAACAACCGTATATTTGACTACGAGCCTTTGGCGGTTGATGCTGCTCCGAGAGGAGTTATCGGTATTCCCAGAGTTCTCAACCTTTATGAAAACTACCCCTTCTGGGCGGTATTTTTCAGGGAGCTGGGCTTCAGAGTAATACTCTCACCCTCTTCCACCAGAAAGATATACGAGCTCGGAATAGAATCCATCCCCAGCGAATCGGAGTGCTATCCGGCAAAGCTTGCTCACGGACATATAAGCTGGCTGATAAAGGAAGGCATAAAGACCATCTTCTATCCCTGCATTCCTTTTGAGCGCAACGAGACACCGGATGCAAACAACCACTTCAACTGCCCCATCGTCACATCTTATGCCGAAAACATAAAAAACAATGTGGAAGAGCTTGAATCAGAACATATAAGGTTCCTGAATCCTTTCATGGCATTTACCGACGAAGAGGTACTCACAAAAAGACTTATCTCCGTATTTGCAAAGGAATACGGCATAAAGGCCGAAGAAACAAGGGCCGCTGCCCATCTTGCATGGGAAGAGCTCCTTGCCGCAAAGCATGACATCGAAAGAAAGGGCGAGGAAGTCCTTGAATACATGAAGGCAACCGGCACAAGAGGTATCGTGCTTGCGGGCCGACCTTACCATGTGGACCCCGAGATCAACCATGGCATCCCCGAACTCATCACCTCCTACGGCTTTGCAGTTCTTACGGAGGATTCCGTATCACACCTTGGGCAGGTGGAGCGTCCCCTTATAGTAATGGATCAGTGGATGTACCATTCACGTCTCTACCGCGCGGCAAACTTTGTAAAGACAAGGGACGATCTCGACCTTATCCAGCTGAATTCCTTCGGATGCGGACTTGACGCCGTAACGACGGATGCGGTCGACGATATACTCAGCAATTCCGGAAAGATCTATACGGTACTTAAGATAGATGAGGTGAACAATCTCGGTGCCGCAAGAATAAGGGTACGCTCACTTATAGCAGCCCTTCGCATACGCGAACGCACCAGCTGCGGCGAACGCAAGCTTGTTTCGGCCGCATACAACCGTGTTTATTTCACAAAGGAGATGAAAAAAGAGGGTTATACCATTCTGGTTCCCCAGATGACCCCCATTCACTTCGATCTCGTGGAAGCCGCAATGAGAGCCAGTGGCTACAATGTAGTCATGATGAAGGAAACACGTTCTTCAGTCGATGTGGGCCTCAGGTATGTAAACAATGACGCCTGCTACCCTTCCATGATCGTTGTCGGGCAGATAATGCAGGCTCTTTTGTCGGGCGAATATGACTTAAACAAAACTGCCGTTATCATGACCCAGACAGGAGGCGGCTGCAGAGCCAGCAACTATATCGGCTTTATCAGAAGAGCCCTAAACAAGGCGGGAATGGGACAGATCCCCGTAATATCCTTAAACTTTGCGGGCATTGAAAGCAATCCCGGTTTCAAGTACACTCTTCCCACCATGACCCGTGCTGTGCAGGCCGTATTTTACGGTGACATCTTCATGAGAGTCCTATACCGCACAAGGCCTTACGAAGCCATTCCGGGAAGCGCAAATGCCCTTCATGAAAAATGGAAGGCCATTTGTATAGAGTCACTGAAAAAGCGTCCGGGCATCACGGAATTCAAGCGGAATGTTCGCGGCATAATAAGGGATTTCGACAACCTGATGCTTGTCGATACCAAAAAGCCAAGAGTCGGCATTGTAGGTGAGATCCTTGTAAAGTTCCTGCCCTCTGCCAACAATTATCTTGTGGATCTGCTCGAAAAGGAAGGAGCCGAAGCCGTCGTTCCCGACCTTATAGACTTTTTCCTGTACAGCTTTTACAATTCGAATTTCAAGCATGAAAACCTTGGCACCAAGTCTTCCACCATGCGTCTTTCAAACTTTGCCATAAGGCTGATTGAAATGCTGCGAAAGACCGCCAAAAAGGAATTTGCCGCAAGCAAGCACTTCGATCCCCCTTCAGAGATCTCGCATCTTGCGGAAATGGCCAAGAAATATGTATCATTAGGCAATCAGACCGGTGAAGGCTGGTTCCTTACAGGCGAAATGCTCGAGCTTATAAACGGCGGTGTAAACAACATCGTCTGCACACAGCCCTTCGGTTGCCTGCCGAACCATATCGTCGGAAAGGGTGTCATAAAGAGCCTGCGGGCTTCGTACCCTCTTTCAAACATTGTGGCCGTGGATTATGACCCGGGCGCGAGTGAGGTAAACCAGCTGAACCGTATCAAGCTGATGCTTGCCACCGCAAACAAAAATCTGAAAAAAGAAGGGTAATGATCATGAGCCGCAGGCAATGCCTGCGGCTTTTTGCACAAATTGACATACGCTTAAGGCCCAAATGCAATAAATGCAATCTTGATATTTTATTTTTCGTATTATAAAATAAATTCAGATGCTATCGGTAGGTGCACATTTTGCTATCTGCCGAACAAACAAAACACCGAAAGGAGCAAAAAATTGAGAAGCAAAAAAACACTATCAACCGTTTCGGCTATGCTGATGGCTGCTTCGCTCGCATTTACCGGATGCGCAAGCTCGTCAAGCAAACCAAGCGAGACAAAGGAAAGCAGTACAGCTAAGGAAAGCAGTACTGCAGAGCCTGAAGGTTCATCTGCACCCGCAGAAACCACAGAGGCACAGACAGAGGCTCCCGAAACAGAGCCCGAAGAGACAAAAGATCCCAACAACTTTATAAAGCTTGCACTTAACGTTTACTACAACGATGAGGATCATGGCTATTATTCAAATGAATCGGGCGATGTGATCACCGTTACCGATGAGGGCCAGTACACTGTTACATTTGACTGCTCAAAGGATCTTTCCGACGAAGCAAAGGCTGCGGGAGTTTCAACTCTCACAAACCTTACCGCGATCTACATTATAGATATGGGTGCGGGCGAAGGCGAACAGTCACCTCTTAAAGAGGCAAAGATCATGTATGACGAGGTAGTCGTTGACGGAACCTCTCTTACGGTAACTCTTGAAGAGCCCAAAAACGCATTCAAGTCATCGGGCGTATTTGACACGAATGATCCTATCAACGGCTGGGAAGGCTCTTATGTGGCAGAAGTTGACGAAGACACTTCAAGACATGTCGTAAACTTCAATTCTGTAAAAGACCCTGCCACCATCAGCGTAAAATTCACTCTTTCCGACATGAAGTGGGAAGTGACCGAAACAGATCCCGGAAAGCATGTTAAGACAGACAACCCTTATATAAACAATGCAAAATTCTCCGATATGGATTTTTCCGGCATGACCGCTCTTGAACTTTCCAAGTATCTCGGAAACGGTATCAACCTCGGAAATACCATGGAAGCCTGCAACACCTCATACGGAAAATCCCTTAATGTAAATGTTTATGAGCAGGCATGGGGTCAGCCCGTTACCACCGAAGACATGATCATCGGTATGAAGAACTGCGGTTTCGACACCATCAGAATTCCTGTTGCATGGACCAACATGATGGACTATGCAAATGATGATTACACCATTAATACTGCTCTGCTTGACCGAATCCAGCAGCTCGTTGACTGGGCCATAAATGCCGAAATGTTCGTCATCGTAAATGACCACTGGGATTCAGGCTGGTGGGACAAGTTCGGAAATGATGCCGAAAGAGAACAGGCTTGGAAGATCTATGAAGCTATCTGGGATCAGGTAGGAAACAGATTCAAGGATTATTCCGACATGCTCATTTTCGAATCCGCAAACGAAGAGCTCGGAACCTGGGGCAATCAGGGTCTTTCCTCATCTGAGAATTACGATCTTACAAACCAGATCAACCAGAAGTTCGTTGATATCATCCGTTCACAGGGCGGAAACAACGCAAACCGTTTCCTCCTCATCGCCGGATATAACACAAATATCGACAAGACTGTAAGCAGCAGCTTTGTAATGCCTACTGACAGTGCTGCATCAAAGCTTTTCACATCCGTACACTTCTACAGCCCTGTTGCATACTGCCTTGACAAAAACAATTACACCATGGAAATGGTAGAAGGTCTTAAGTGGGGCCTTAAGGAAGAATATGATGCAATGGAAGAAGAGCTTGCAAAGCTTAAGGTCCTTACCGATGCAGGATACGGTGTCATCATCGGCGAATACGGCGCTCTTCCGGCTTATATCGGCAACAAATCCGTAGAGCTTCCCTGCACGATGGAATACACCAATTACTTCCTTGATATCTGCGATCTTTCAAATTATGTGCCCGTGCTCTGGTCAACAGGCGCATTTGACAGAACCACTCTTATGATGCTCTCCATGGAGCAGACAGAAATGTACACCTCAAGATGCTATGCTGAAGAGACGGCAAAGGGCGATTCCTACAAGAGCGAAGTTGAAAAGCACATGAAGGAAGCCAAGGAAGCCGCTCCCGATCACTGGGAAGGCCAGGAAAGCTATGATCCCGGAACACCTGTCAGCTGGATCATGTGGAACGGCGGCGCAGGACAGTACTCTGTAGGAGACAAGTTCAACACCGCGGATGCAACAGTCGGCATCAAGGCACACAACGTAGTCGTTGACGGCGCAGGCGAATATGAAGTATCACTTGATTTCTCCGCCGGAAACAACGGCATCACCTTCACCGCTCTTGCAATAGCAGACGGCGAACTCCTCTACCCCGGTTGCATCATCAACATCAAGGAGATAACTCTTGACGGCAACCCTATTGAGATCGGCAAGTACTACACCTGCTCCGACGACAAGAAGTGCACAAGAGTAAACCTTTACAACGGCTGGGTAAGCGAAAGCGATCTCGCCCGCCAGATTGAAAAAGGCAAGCACAACTTCAGAACCGTAGACGGCGACCTTACAGGCATCACCGCTACTCCTATCGACCCTACGGTGCTTACAGGATTTAAGAACATAACGATCAAGTACGAGCTTATCGTACCAGAGGTGACGGAGTAAAAGTTAATATAATAAAAGATGTGTCCCCCTGTCAGAAAAGCTGACAGGGGGACACATCTAAAGATAACCGAGCCTGACAAAATGAGACCCTGACTCCGTCCCGGGGTCTCATTTTTGGTATATCGTAAAATCACATATCCGCCCTATCTCCTCAAGGGTGTCCATATACTTCTGCTCTTCGTCATAGGGCATCTGGTAGTTTCGCCTTGAGCGGTCGGGCATAAGGAATATCGAACCGGCGGGCGCAGCCTCTAAAAGCTGTGTGGGGGTCTTGGTGCCGATGTTTCCGTTAAGGAACATATCAAAGTATTTGTGGTACTGCTTGCTTGGCATAAAGTACTTGGGAGCCATGTTGTCAAGGATGTAAACTGTAGTCCCGGCTGTGTTCTTTTCAGCAACATAATCTACGATCTGCCGGGTCTCTTCGAGCTTTTCGGCTGGGTCCATGGTGAGTTCCATGCCGCGCATGAAGGTCCATTTGTTTACTGCCAGGTTGACGGCAGGGTTTATCGCAAAAATGAAGATCGCGGCAGCGGTAAGAAAGAGGCCGGACATTATTTGTGCCTTAACGCTCTTTTTGAATTTGTCCGTAAAGAAAAGGATGCCTGACGGGATGATGCACACAAATGCGATGCCCACGTGAAAGGCATTGGCAAGAGGGATCATGTGAAGGCAGCTGAAAGCTCCGAAAATACTGACGAGAATTGCATGCCTTCCTTTGATCTCTTTTCTTTTTGCTATTCCGATGATGATTCCGCCAATAAGAAATGTCGGCAGGATCACACCGAGCGCAAAGAAGGCAGGGTTTTCAAGCATAAAACGGTAATATGCATAGCCGGATTCGAAGGTGAATATTCCCTCGTAACACATTTCCCAAAAGTCCGCGAATGTGCCTGTAGCCAGAAGGTAAAACAGAAATATAAAACAGGGGATCGAGCTTCCGATCATGCGGAAGAAAATGCTCTTTAGAGCATTTTTAGCTTTCCTGTTTTCAGCTGTCATATGCCCTGCTGCAAAGCAGCTTATCCATGCGGCAATTGCCATAAAAGTGCCGGTGGTCTGTTTTGAAAGCATCGCAAGACCAAGGGGTATTCCTGAAAGTATCAGGCTTTTTATGCTTCTTTCCTTGCCCGAGACGGTCTCTAGGTCATATCTCATGGCAAAGAGAGAGAAATAAACTATGAGGCAGCTGTATTCCAAAAAAACATCCCAGTAGAACATGCAAAGGAAGATGCATGGAAATACCATTATTCCGACGCCGTGCATTTTAAGAAGTCTGCTTATCTTATCTGCTTCGACTGCGATAAGTAAAAACAGCACTGCGCCCGTGATTCTGATGACCACAAGGTGCTGCCCGAATACGGCAAGCGCTACGCCGTTTACAAAGGCGGAAAAAGGCGTCTGAAGCATGTTGAAGTCGCGGTATGGCAAAAGGCCTTTTGCGACGCATGCCGCAAAATTGTAATTCCAAAGTTCGTCAGGGTTGTCGAGGTTGTGGAAAATGCCGGCAAATAAAGCGATCATGAAATAAAATGCATATCTTGCTTTTTTGTTTTCAAAAGCATTATATATCTTTATAAGCATTCTTTTCATGCTCTATCTCCTGCGTTTTTTCCATTTGTGCGCATTCATGCCGCCGATCCTTCTGAGTTCGGGAGGAAGGGCATGGCACTTTTCGCAAAGATTGTACGGGTGATTCCATGGAAGATCCTTCCCGCACCTTTTACATTTTTTGCCGTATTTTTTAAGATTGTCCACCAGTATGTCACAGATCGCGCGGGCGACCTCGCTCTTGGTCTCTTTTAAGAATTCCTGTTCGTACGGTATGGCAAAGCGGTTGCAGAACTGGTAGTAAAGATCGAGTATCTTGTAATATTCTTCGTATTCATCAAGGTTTTTAGGGTATCTTGAAGGGAATGATAGTGAGTCTTCTCCGTGGTTAAAGAAGCTGATGCAATAGCTCATCCACTGCCTTGTGACCTCGGGCGTTTCAGCAAAGGGAATGGTTATGCAGTCATAATAATCCTTGTTCGAAAGCCCGGGCACGCGGTCGTAGAGCATTCTGAAAAGTTCCACTTCGCGGGTGATATCCCTTCTTTCATAAATTCCGCTTACCGGCATTGCATTCCATGTAAGGAGTATGTCGTCGAGCCTCTGGTCGATATTGATTATCTCATCCGGAACGCCAAGATGGATGACGGGGATGGGCGGAGTTACTTCGTTTAAAAGATCCTCTATCATTTCGGGGTCTTCGGCTGCAGCGACATATCCAATGTCATACATGCCTTTTCTTCCGGCTCTTCCGCCTATCTGCTTTACTTCCGTTCCTTCAAGTTCGCGGAAATCGACCCCGTCAAACTTGCTGCTTTCCATAAGTACGACTCTCTTTATGGGAAGATTCATTCCCATGCCGATGGCATCGGTTGCTACAACGACCTCGGTCTGGCCTTCAAGGAACATCCTGACCTGTTCTTTTCTTGACTGGTAAGGCAGTGCGCCGTATATAACGCTGACCTTCACGCCTTTTCCCTGAAGGTATGACGCAAGCGCAAGCACCTTTCTTTTTGAGAATACTATGAGCGCATCTCCCGGCCTTAAGTCTTTTTCCACGCTGTAATAGCCGTGCTCGAATACAAGCTCGGTGTCTCTTACATGCTCGTGGACTTCGTAGGTATCATTGCACTCTTTTATCATTCCTATGATGATATCCTTTGCTTCGGGAGCCATGCAAAGATGGACCTCCGGGCACATGATGCCAAGTATCGCCCTTGTCCAGGCATAGCCTCTGTCGCGGTCGTTTATCATCTGGCATTCATCAACAACGGCAATGTCATATACCTCTTCTATCCTGAGCTTTTCGACGGTACAGCTCATGATGGTTGCACCCGGGATGATATCCTCCTCTTCGCCCGTCGTCATGGAACACATGATATCATCCATAAGGAAACGTTCCTGGACTTCAAGCGCAAGAAGCCTTAAGGGTGATAAGTATACGCCATGCCTTGCCTCTTTGAGTCTTAAAAGAGACTGGTAGGTCTTGCCTGTATTTGTGGCGCCGACATGTATGATAAAATGCCTTTTTAACGCTCTTGCCTCGGGGTATGCCTCTATAGGGTCTGCGGGCAGAAGCTTTTCTATGGATTTTTTGGTCTTATCGACCACGTAGTCTTCTCTGTATATCCTTGAAAGGGATTTCGTGCAGAGAAGTCTGTCCATGTTCTTTTTGTAATGAAGCACGTCGCGGACGGTGACATCGCCCGTTCTTATAAGTTTGAACTCTTCAAGCTCGTTTGTGGCAAACAAAAGTAACAGGCTGTCTAAATCTATGTCGGCAAATTCGGGCTTTCTTGCGATGTGCCTGAAAATAAGACTTCTGATAGTCTCCTGCTCCATAAACCCGTCGGGCTCTGAAAGGTAGTCTTTTATCTGTCTTCTGATACTCTCATCCGTGGGCGCTTTTTTCTTTTTTTTCTTTTTCGGCAGAACGACCTTTCCCGATTCGACCTTGCCGTAAAGTCTGACAAAGGTCTGCAAAAGATCGTTCAGCTCTTTTAAATTTTCCATACTTTTATATTTCTTTCTGTTCTTTTATGCCCATGTTCCGTTTCTGAAAATGGGCACGATGCGGCCGTCTTCACATACTCCGTCTATTTCCATGTCCGCAGAACCGATCATGAAATCCACATGGATGATCGATTCGTTTATACCGGCCTTTTTTATCTCTTCGTCTGTCATGTTTTCAAAGCCCTTTAAGACATTTGAAAAGCCCTGGCCGAGTGCGACATGGCAGGCTGCGTTTTCGTCAAACAAGGTGTTAAGGAATAGGATAGCGCTTTTGTTTATGGGCGATTCCTTTGGAACAAGCGCAACTTCTCCTAAATAGCAGGATGTATCATCCATGGCTATCAGCTTTTCAAGCGCTTCCTGTCCTTTCTTTGCGCATACCCTTACCGCTTTTCCTTTTTCAAAATCTATGAAAAAGTCTTCAATGAGCTGTCCCTGCCATGAAAGCGGCTTAGTTGCGACAAGCCTGCCTTCTGCCTTTCCTTTCATGGGAGATGTGTATATTTCTTCCGTAGGCATGTTGGGATTGTAATAAATGTCCTGAAGTGATCTCTCTCCGCCGCCATAAAAAGAAGCATCTTTGATGAGGCCCACCTTAAAATCAGTACCACTGGCGCTTCTGTATCTAAGCTCCTTGAGCCCAAGTGAATTGATCCATGCACACTTTTGTTCAAAGCCCTTGTTTATCTTAGCCCATTCTGCAACAGGGTCTGACTTTTCCGCCTGTTCGTCGCTTCCGTCACCCATGTGGACGGTGGCAAGAATGGCCTGCCAGAGCTTGTCTACGGCCCTTTCTTCGGGAAGTTCGGGGAACAGCCTCTTTGCCCATGCCTTTCCGGCCGCGCCGACAATGGTCCACTGATACTTGTTTTCCATCCTGTTTCTGTAAGGCTTTATGACCTTCATCTTTCCCGCGCGGACCTCGCCCATCTTTACAGGGTCTATGCCCGAAAACGCATCGGGGTCATCGCTTAAGATGTATATCATGCACGGAAGATTATCGACTTTCCATCTCCACTTTTCCTCTATGAAAGGATATACCTTTGAAAGCTCTCCCGTGGCCGCATAGGTGTAGTGAAGTCTCTGAACGCTTGTATCCGACCAATCCGTAAACACATATGCCGCGCCGGCCTTATAAGCCTCCTCTGTCACAAACCTTACAAGGTCCGCTCTTTCTATATCGGCCTCTATTATGACATACTGGCCCTTTTGTACATTTACGCCGCATTTAACTATAAGCTCTGCATACTTTTGCAATACTTTGTCCGTCATTAAAATAATCTCCTTATAAGATGAATAAACAATCTGAATACCGCCGCTATGGCCGCATATATGAGCATGGTGAGAGCAAACCATTTAAAGAACAGCTTGTCTTCGTTCTTCTGATCCGACCACCAGACAGTAAGGGTTATAAGTGTCAATATGCCCCAAATGACTGCAGGTATGATATGCGCCGCTATATAGCCGCGTATAAAGGATACATCCCTCTTTTTTGAAAACAGACTTACCGTACCCATGCAGACAAAGCACAGCACCAGGCCTATTATTATGATAGGTACGGGCGAGAGCATATTCAGATCCACAGAGACTGCGCGAAGCACAGCCATTGAAAGCGTGACCGCTATTATTTCAAACAGCATGACCAGCAGCGTGGTTGAAATAAAAAAGCCCGCTCCGGCCGATCTTTTTTTTGTTTTTTCCATCTTTTTTGCCTTTCCCCGAAAGAGCTGTTCTGCTCTCCGGCAGGTTTTTACACACAAATTTAAATATACTATATTTAGACATTTTTTGCAATAAAAAACGAAGAGTGCACAAAGTAGTGCACTCTCACGGCCTAATACTATTAATTCACTTCCCTCAAAACCCCTTCCACGATAAAGTCCTTGTATCTGGTACTTTCCCCGTTTATGAGGAAGTTTTCCCTGCCGCAGGTCACAAGGTGGCAGTAGGAGGGGCCAAGGGTGATGTTGTCGCAGTACTCCTTGGTTGCATAATTTCTGTATTCCGAGAAGACTCTTGTGACCTCATAAATGTATATTCCGTTCACCGAATATAGCTTGAATGTGTCGCCGACGGCGGCATTTTTAAGGTTGTTGAAGGATAGGTCCTGGGACAGATGGTTGTGTCCGTAGATCGTCATGTTGGTCTTTCCGAGGACCATGTATGGCGAGGAAGGACACAAAAGCCATACATCAAGGTTTTTCTTGATGGCATCCCATGTCCCGTCGCCGTACACTCCCCTTCTTATCTTCAGCTTTTCATATTCAAGCACAAACATCAATTCGCCTGTTGCAAAGTCGGGTGTATATACCGTGCCGTCGGCGCCCACAAGATAATTTTCGTCTGAAAAATCGGGCTCGCCCGCATCCATTACTATTTCGCCGTTTTCGTTCTTTGCCTCTACGATCTTTCTTTCGTTCTCCTTTCCGGGCTTTTCATGTGCGCCCGAAAAATCCTCCTCGAAAATATGGATCTTTTTTTGAATATCTGATTCAGGCGCTGTGCTTTCATCTTCCCGCGCGGCTCTGTTTTCGATCTCATTTATGAACAGATCCGCGCAGGCTTCATCCTCTCTTTGCCTTTCGTACGCGTCGCGGTCGTAAAAAAGCATGAAATATACCGCAAGCAGCGCCGTTATCAGGCAGAGAGCCCCGCATACAAATACAGACCATATTCTTTTTTTGTTCTTTTTGTCAGCCTTCTTCATTTTTCATCTTTCTCTTGTTTTTTACAAAGCCGAGTGCAAAGCATGCCGAAAGTATGAGGCAGAATCTGCCGCCCGGCGCGGAGAAATCTTTTATTCCGAGTATCTCGTTTGTGATGGTAAGGCTCCTGAAATATGCCTGCGCCCTGGTGTTTTCCTCCGTAAAGCTGAAGGTGTAGACCGTGCCGTCGAGCTTATATTTATCAAGTGCCTTTGTCTCTTTAAGTGTGTATACATAGGGAATAAGAACTCCGTTTTCATCATAGCGGCCAATTTCAAGATCATCCTTTGATGCAATGCCTTCACCATTTGTAACAAGCACTGTCTTTTCGCCGTCATCGCGCTCTAAAAGGAATTCGACTCCTGCGCCAAGGGCGTTGCCGTTCTGATCGACCTTATTTATGACAAGGGTTCCTTTTCTGACTACGTTTATCATCTCTTTTTCGATATTTACATCTTCTGACTCATCATAGCTTACGGTAAATTCATATTGCTTTTCATCAAGAGTGTAATCGTCGTTTGCGGTCTTAAGCTCGCGGTAGTAATATTTTCCCTCGGGCAGACTTTCTGTCATGGTTGCAATGCCGTCCTTGTCCGTTTTTATAAGTGCAAGGCATACATCCTTTTCAATTACCGTGTCTCCGAGCAGATTTGAGATATCTTCACCCGCAAACACTCCAAACATTACGCCCTCTAAAGGCTTTTCCTCGCCGTTTGCGTCCCTGCCCTTCTTCTTAATGGTAAGCTTTGCGGAAAGCAGTCTGTCTTCAAGCTCTTTTGTTGCCCGCTCGGTTATTTCCGGTCCGCTTTCGGTGCCTTCTATCACTACCTCATGAACCTCTTCATCAATGGCAAAGCCCTTTGGCGCATACGTTTCCTTTACATAATATGTTCCGCAGACAAGGGGCTCGCTTTCGGCGATGCCTTCCTTTGAAGTTGTCACGCTGCACACTTCTTTTGTGCATTCTTCGTCGCTGTAAACAGTATATACTGCTCCCGGCAGGAAGGTCTCTTCCTTTACAAGTCTGTTTATCGAAAGGCCGTAGGCATTTCCTGTCTGCGCGGTTCCTACCGGCAGAATGCCCTTTTTATATACGGCGATGCTTCCCTTTTGCAGCTTGTCCGTAAAGCTGTATTCAATTACCTTTACGTCCGATGTATCATCGCTGCAGTCAAAGAAAAACTCATGCTCTTCTTCGCTTATGGCTACGCCGAGGCTTTCGGGAACCTTGGTCTCTTTTATGGTGTAATTTATGATTCTTACTCCGTCTGGGCCGTAAACATTTGCATTCAAAAGACCGCTTTTGGCATTTCCTTCGCCGTCCGTTACAAGGATGATCTCATCATCATTTACATCATTTGTTATGGTAAATTCCACTCCTTCAAGATCTCTTCCTGTCTCATCCTGCTTATGCACTTTTATCTGTCCGTAAATGCGTTCATCGTTTACCACATAGCTCTTTATTTCCGGTGAATCTATGACCTCAAAATGAATGTCATCCGCCTTTTTAAAACCGTAAGGCGCCGACTCTTCCCTCAGGATATATTTTCCTATGGGGATGTGGTCTATGTTCTTTGTGCTTCCGTCTGTCACAAAGCTGTAGAGTGCTTCACCTTCAGCCTCACCTTCAGCGTTTTCTTTGTATATGGAAAGTACTGCGCCTTTCAGGTGATCCTGCGTTTTTGCATCGTGCTTTGAAACGGCGATCTTTGTAAAATCGTCTTCCATAGTAGCCTCGCAAAGCACATGCACGCCCTTGTCGTCATCTATGCTTATCTCTATATCCGCAGCGGTAACATAGCCGGTCGCGGGCTGAAGCTCTCTTAAAAGGTACTTTCCTGTGGGGATGTATTCAACGACAAGATCGGTCAGCTCTTTTTCTTTGTTATACCTTTTGTATGCCTTAAGGCCGTTTGATTCGTATTCGGAAGAAACGGTGATATCGTCCTCTTCGAAAGGTCCTGTAGTAAAGCTGAGCACCTCTTTTTCTGTCTCTTTTTCTATAAGAGTGAGCAAAGCTCCCGATACCTCTATGGCCTTTCCTTCTTTGCCGCTTCCAAGCTCGATCTTGTTAATGACAAGTTCTGTATGGTCGTCCTTCATCTCCCGTACGGTCTTAACTCTGTCTTTTTCGATATAGAATTTAATATCCGCAGATGTAGTATAACCGTGATCCGTAGGTGCAGAGATCTCTTTGAGGACATACCAGCCTTCGCTTAGTCCGCTTATGATGTGTACCTTAAGGCTGCCGTCTTCGTTTTCGCCTTCGCTGCCGCTTACCCACGAATCAACGGGGTTTTCGTCTGTTATGTTTCCTTCTTCGTCGGCTTTGTATACGGAAAGCTCGGCGCCCTTTATCTCTTCGCCCGTAGTCATATCTATCTTTGTGACATAGAGCTCGCGGGTATTATTCACGATCTCAGCATATGCACACGCGCTGTAGCCTGCGCCCTGTGGGCTTATGATCACAAGCTCTGCGTCAAAGCCGTTTTCTTTTGCCTTGGCCTCATCTTCTTCGGAAAGCGGAAGAACGCAAAATACCGCCTCTGCCTTCTTTTCCGCTTTCTTTACTTTTGCGTCTGTAAGCTTGCCGCTAAATGCATAGGGGGTGACATCGACTTTTATAGTATAGGGATAAAGCACATATGAACTGTCTGCGCTTATCTCTTTTACATAAAATGTTCTTGTGTCTATACCGTCAAGGACTGACCAGCCGGGATAATATTCATAGAGCGATACGGCCCCATAGCCGGAATCCTTAGTTGTTTTAAGTGTTGTCAAAAGGTCGGTGCACTCCGCATCCGTATATACGGCAAATTCGGCCTCTGCGGGATTTCCTTTGTCATCAAGCTTGTATATTCCAAAGGATCCGAAAAGCCTTTCAATGTCGTTTAAAAGGACCGTTTTGTTTTCCGTTTCCGTATCCTTTTGTTTCTGCTGTATCAGGTCTTCCAGCTCCGGGCCTGTAAGCGTCTTTTCGTTTCCTGCCGCATCTGTTACCGTAACGGATTCTTCTCTTGAGACGTATACTGCCTTTTCGTTTCCGTTGTAGTATTTCAGGTTCTTCCATGTGTAGGTATGATCCGGCTTATCCATAAGCTCGACGGGGTTCATGATCTCTTTGCCGTTCGCATCCTTTGTGACCTTTATAAGACTTCCGTCCGCCTCCTTTAGATATAGCATGGCTTTGACTGATGTTATCCTGCTTTCGGCAAATTCGGAAGCAAACTGTTTTACTACGCTTGCAGAGGCAGTTTTGATATTGTTCTGTTTTATAACGACCCTGCCTGCGATCGCGGTATTCTTATCCTTACTTCCCTTTATGTCAAGCCTGCTTACGGTATCATCCCATACATAGCCTTTTTCGGCGACTGACTTGTCCTCCTGAACAAAGACCGTAACAGTATCCGTCGGTCTTAAATATTTGTCCCTGTCATACCATTTTCCTTTAATTATATCTGTTGTGACATAAAAGATGTGCGAACCGTCATCTCCCGTTGCCGCACTTGCAAGGAGAACTGTCAGTGCTTCATCCGCGTAGACATTAAAGATTATTCCGGGTACGGGAACATTTGCATCATCGGTCTTCATGACCTCAAACGCGCCGTACAGTTCGTTTTTCACCGTCTTGTTTTCGATTACGGTCACGCCGTTTTCCGTGTAAAGGGCAGTCTCAAAATACCCGGCTATTTTTTCCGCATCATCAAGCAATGCGCCGCCGTTATATTCGTCCTTAAATTTGACTGCCGTCTCTCTTGACGAATACTCTGCTTTCTTCTTTGAGGCGTTGTAATAAGAAAGACCGGTCCATGTGCAGCTAAAGTCATTTGCAGCCTCAAGCCTTGCCTCGCTGCCCTCTACATCTTTTCCGTCCTTTACTAAGATGACCTCTACATAATCTATTGCATCTTTGGCATCGCTGCTCTCATCATCTGCCGCAAATCTTTTTACGGCAGAGTGCGATGTGAGCTTGATATTCTTCTGCACAAAGTAAAACAGGCTTCCGCTCTCATCCTGCACGGCCAGTTCTTCGTCGCTTCCGTCTTTCTTTACGGACACTTTACAGGCAAGCTCCGAAAGGCCTCCCGTAATGCTTACCCTGTATACGGAAGAATTCCACTTATAGTTCTTTTCCTTTGCCGATGCTTTGTTTTCTCTTACATAAAAGACCTTTACAGAGTTGTCGCTTCCGTCCGGATTTTTCGAAAGCCATTTTGTATCCGGGGCAAGTTCTTCCGTAACATTAAAAACTGCGCTTCCGCTCTCATCGGTGAGCTTTGATGTGATAAACGAATCCGCATTGCAGTCTTTAGAAGAATATACGTCGAATTTTATACCCTGAACCGTATTACCGGCATCATCCCTTTTTTCCACGCGAAATGCGCCTTTTAATTCATCATAGGTCGGGGTATTTAAAAGTATGGTTATCTCGCCGTCCTTACCATATGTTATAGTGTAAAGATCCTTGCTTATCTCATTTCCGTTTGTGTCATAAACTGCACTTTCTCTTACTGAATAGCTGATCTCTCCGGCATCATCGGCAAACAAAAGATCCTTCCATGCATATTTCCAGTCTTCGTTCCTGCCTATAAGAATATCGTTTGCCACAGGCTTTCCGAAAGCGTCCTTTTTGACTTCCGCATCCTCACGGTTATCCATGACAAGTTTAAGCTTTACGCTTCCGACCATCTGCATTGCGGCCTCGGAGGTTATGGTGGTATTGCCTCCAAAGGTCTTTGTTCCGGATGCGGTCTTTGTCTTTATGTCATCCGTCGCAGTGAAAGTAAGCACGTTTCCTTCGGCGCTGCCTTCAACCGAAAGCTTTGACTTTGGATTATTGAGTCTTCCTCCCGCTTCTCCGGGCGCTGCAGTATATATGCCAGCAGAAACGGTCGTGGCTTTTGCTATGGCATCATACCCAAGCGAAGGGTCTTCGCATCCCGACATAAGTTCAAAGCCGTATATGTTTCCGTCCCTTTCATAGTTAAGAGGCGAATAGACCTCTACAAGCCTGAAGAGCATTTTCCCGTATTCTTCCTTACTGCTTCCAAGGTCAAGGATCACGGGGGCATCAAATGAGTCCGATTTTGTTATATATGACCTTAACTGCGAAAGACTGCCGTCTGCATTTGTGACATAGTATCCCACTATCTGTTCGTTGTTTAAGTAGGTCGCAAAGCTGTTTACGGCATCACCCGGCTTTGCAGCATCTTCTGCCATGTCCGCAGCCGATCTTATGCTGTCAAGTGTCATGGTGGGGCTGTTTTTTATGAGTGCATATACCGCGCCTCCGACAAATACATTGTTGTCATCATTTTTCTTTTTCAAATACAGTGCAGCATAATGATTTTTGCTCTCTTTAACATCGCTGTGCATAAGCACGGGAAAAGCATTATCGTCATTGCTGCCGTAGAGCGTATATGTGCTTGCAGAGTAAGCTCCGCTTCCCGCGGGCAGGAAATATGTGACTTCCCTTATGCTGCCTCTTTTTGCGGCAACCTTTATATCTTCGTTTTCGCCGTGGATAAGCCCGGTGTTAAAAATGATACGGAAATATCCTTTGTCCTTTTCGTAATCATCGGGAGGATAACATTCTGCCATATACATGACGGCAGTTTCCTCCGTGGTATTTAACGGCGCAAACCATGCGCTTCCGTCAGCGCCTGTGACCACATATCCTTTAGCGCTGCCTGCAGCTGCGATCGCGGTATTACGGTCCGCATATTCAGCCTCTGCCAGGCTCTTTGCAAGCGCTTCGTTCTCTGTCCATGCATATACCGCGCCTGCAAGTTTATCCGTAGTCTCTTCACCGTATTTTACTACCGAAAGGCCGTACGCATATGCCCTGTCCTTATCGGTGATATACGGCCCTGCTGCAGTAAGGTATCCGTTTTCGTTTGTTTTGGATGTTCCGACTACGCTGCCCGACCTTGCGGATGAATTCTGATAGTATTTTACATTTTCCGCTTTTGTTCCCGCACCGGTCGTGTCCTTTGTTCCTGTAAGCGTAAACTCGTAAAAGCCCTTGTTTCTTGACAGCTTTGGAATGCCGGCGGGCGCTGATATCTCTGCCATATAAAGCTTTACCGACTTTTTATCCTCAAGCTCAATGACAGGGAAATAGCTGACGGCTGAAGCTGAGGTCGTTACCTTTGCTATTTTGCTGTCAAGATCCGCCGCCTTTATCATACTGCCCGAAACGGCTTCGCCTGTATAGGCAGAATCTGTCCCTTTTTCCGCGATATCTCTTATGACAGCTTCATTTGCGGAAATGGCATATTCGGCTCCGCCTCTCTTTTTATCCGAATAGACCTGTGTCTTTTCCACTCCGTATTTTGCGTAGAATTTGTTGTCATCTTCTTTAAAGTAAACAGCGTAAACACAGGCATCATAACCGGACTTTGCGCCGCTGTTGTTAGTGTATGCGACGCCGTTTGTCTCGCTCATGGCCTCGATCTTCCAGATGGTCGAATCTCCGTAAATATGCGTTGTGGGCTTCATGACATTTTGAAGGATCAGCCTGCCCCATGTTCCGTCGGGATTCCCCGCAGCACGGGTAAGAGTCAGTCTGCCGCCCTGATAGAATTTCCCCGCTATGGCTTTAAGTTTAAAATCGCTTGCGGTGGAATCTATGAATGTCTGCAGGGTGTCGGAAGTATAACCCGGCAGGGTCTGATACAAAGGCACCGGCACATTATAATTGGTATTCAGGTAATTGAACGCCTGATAACCGTACTTGAAATCGCTGTAGGTGCTGTAGGCGCTGCCAAGGCCTGAGGGTGCTACTCTTCCGACTATCACACAGTCATGATTATCCATCACCTCTATAACGCCCGCCTGCAGAAGTCTCTGTCCGTTACTTAAAACGCAGTTTTCAAGCTCCGAATGGCGAATGGTTGCGTTTCCGTTGTAGTCCGAGCCGCGAAGGACGATGCATTTATTCATATTGTCCCTGTTTTCTACCGCGGCTTTGAATTCATTAAGACTGTCGCAGTAGACTACGCTTACCTGTTTTCCGCCCTTTGTAAGTGCAAGTGTCTTTCTCATGATCTTTGTATACCATGAATCGGATGTGGGATTTGACGGGCCTCCGGGATAGCGCGGGATGCTGCCCTTATCAAATCCTGCATCTGTCAGGGCCCAGTAAACCAGATGGGAACAGTCATATGTTCCCGTATCGGTCTGCCCGCTTGAATATCCGTAAGGTCTTCCGAGCCTGTTTACCGCGGCCTGTACGAACTGTTTATTGAAACCTTTGGGTATCAGCGCATCGGTATCTGCCGCATCGGTCTCTTTAAAAACTGCGCCCGAAAAAAGCGATGTAAAAACTATGATCATCGCAAGCAGAAAACTTACAGGGCGTCTAAATATTCTGTATGTTCTTTCCATATTCTTTCCTTTCTCCTGTTTTTATTACAAGGCCTGTATCATGATCTGAGGCTCGATCATTTGCGGGCTGTATTTTTCTTTTAACTCTTTTACCCAGTTTTTGTATTCTTCGGATGAAGACACATCCTCTGACTTTTTGTTTTTTATAACAGTCTCTTCCGTGGGAGAGACTGTTATAAATTCAAGTATCTCATAGCCGTCCGCGTCAGTCTTTCCTGTGGGGAGGTAATAGCCCGAAAAGATGCATCTGCATCCCCTGTCTGTTTTTTCATCTACCGTATTCATAAAGGTCTTAAGCGCACCGCCGATCTTTTCTGACGGAATTTCAAGCGTGTAACCTCCCGTGTTGTATCCAAAGACATTTCCGGAAAAAGTCACCTTTGAAAGGTCGTCGTAATATCTCCAGTCGGACGTGGCGTAAGGGTTACCGCACTTTGCAAGCCGGCTTACGCTCTCCTCCCAGGCATCCGTTAACGAGCGGGGATAGGTATTATCTATCACTCTTCTTATATGCCACCCGGCCCCGTAATATCCGTTTATCTGGTGAATGGCAACACATGCATTCATGCCCGCCGATATATCGGGATGGGCGGACACTGTGATTATCTGCCCGTTTGGAGCCTGACCTATTATAATGCCGCAGTGCCCCGCATATGCGCTTTCGGGGCCGTATAGACACACCACAAGGTCTCCCGGCTTTGCGTCACTTAAACTTATCTCCATGCCTGACGCAAGCTGGCCGGCGGGCGCCTGGGGAAGGCGCACGCCGAACTTTTCATATACAAGGGAAGTAAAATTGCTGCAGTCGACACCCGCATCAAAGCTTCTGCCTCCGCTTACGTAAGGAAGCCCCAGATGGCTCATCGCTTCATATGCAATGTCCTGCCCGTTAAGCTTTGTAAGTGATGCGGGTGCGGGCGTTTCGGGCTGCATGGGCATAGCAGATTCCGTTGTTTCAGGCTCTGTCACAAAGACTATACTGATGCTTTCACTCTCATCCTGCTCTGTTTCCTGCACCGGGCTGCTGCTTTGACAGGAGCTTGTTTCCGCTTCAAAGGTCCCGGTATCCGCTATAGTGGAGGTCGTCTCAGGTATATATATGATGCCCGCATCCGATGTATCTGCCGAGGTCTCATCATATGTTTCATCAACTGCAGGCAGAGAATTGATTTTTGTTATATCCGTATCAGCTTCTGTTTCAGGCATAGATGAAGCTTCCGGCTCAGCCGCATCTTCCTCTGTAAGCAACGCTGCGCTTTCTGAAACCGTATCTGTTTTGTAATTCTCCGTACCGGGCGGCGGGAAATCCGTTTTGTTTTCAGCGCACGAGGCTGAAAAAAGTATGCATGCGATAATTGCACATACATTAGCAATGTAACTTTTGTTTTTCATTTTTATCCTTTCCGGATACTCCCCGAATACATGGGGGGGAATCGTATAAGAAAAATAGAATTAAAAAGAGCGGGGATCTTTCCCCGCTTCAAAGAATAGCATGTATAAATTTATGAGTCAAGCATTTTAGATTTTTTTACAGTTTTTCGCTAATTTCTGTAAAATTTTACAGTTTTTTTACAGTTTTTTTCTCCAAAAGCTTTCAAGTCTCTCCTCTATCTTATCCACCGTTGTGTACCCGGCGTTTTTCCACTCGACGGGGAAAAGCTTTCGATATTCGTATTTTGAGAATCTGTCATCGAGGAGAATTATGACACCTTCGTCATTCTCGGTACGGATGAGGCGGCCGGCGGCCTGCAGGACGTGGCCGATGCCGGGGTATAGGTAGGCGTAGGAAAAGCCGTTTTGTCCGTGTTCGGAGAAATAGTCGCGTATAAGATTTCGCTCGGGGGAAATGCCGGGGAGACCGGTGCCGATGATGATGACTCCGATGAGCTTGTCGCCCGTCAGGTCGATGCCCTCGGAAAACATGCCGCCGAGCACGCAAAAGCCGATCATGGTCCTGCCTGTGTCTTCGGAAAAGGACTTTATGTATTCCTCTCTTTTTGCCTCGTCCATGCTCTGGCTTTGCATGAGGACGAGATCCTTAAGGTCCCCTGCAAGGTCATAGACGCTTTGCATGTATGCGTAGGAGGGAAAGTAGACCATGTAGTGGCCGGGCTTCGCATTTACGGTCTTTTCGATGTATTCAAGAACACGGAGATACTGGTCGCGCCCGCGGGCTGCGTATCTGCTGGTGACGTCTGTTGCAATGGCAAGAAGACGTTTGTTTTCATCAAAGGGACTTCTTGCATAGATGGCGTTTTCGCTCATTTCGCCTGTTAAAAGCGACCTGTAGTAATCTATCGGGAGGAGAGTCGCGGAAAACAAAACGCTTCCTCTCCCCTGTGAAAGACAGGTCTTAAGATACTCCGACGGATCCGCATTTGAAAGGGTCAGGTAAAAATCGCCTTCGCTGCTTACCCTGCCGTAGAAAACATATCCTGTCTCTATGCTGTCTCTTAGCCCGACGAAGCTTCTGCACATGAAAAAGAACTCGCTCATCTCTTTTTCATAATATGTAGGGTTGTTCTCGTAAAACCTTGCGAATTCTTCCATAAGGTTTTCCAGCTTGTCAAATACCTTTGAAAGCGTAGCCGGGCCGCTGTATCTGCAAAGGCCCGTGGAGGAATCGAATTCGCTGTTTTTCTTAAGCTCTGCAAGTGCGCGCGAGCATGATGAAATAGCACTTTTAAGCTTTTTGCTTATCTCGCCCGCAAGCTTTGCGGCGGATGAAAAGGCCTTCTTTGAAAGATCCGCGCTTATCATCTCCCTTGCCCTGTCGACAAGATTGTGGGCTTCGTCGATAAGGAAAAAGCACGGGCAGTCCACGCCGTCGGCAAAGAATCTGGCAAGTCTTACATTCGGGTCAAAGGCATAGTTGTAGTCGCCGATTATCAGATCCACCCAGTACGAAGCGTCAAGGCTCAGCTCGAAAGGACATACCATATACTTATTTGCGTAGGATAGAATGACATCCCTGTTCATGACCTTTTCATGTACTATCATGTCAAAGACCGCATCGTTTATTCTGTCAAAATGCCCCTTTGCGTACGGACATTTTTCGCTGTCACATTCCATCTCCTCCAAGGGGCAGAGCTTTTCCTTGGCTGTAAGATTTACATAAGAGGCATCAAGGCCGCTTCCTGCAAGTATCCCCATGGTCTCCCTTGCAACGGTAGCTGTTATCGTTTTTGCGGTAAGATAAAATATCTTATCGGCATAGCCTTCGCCCATGGCTTTAAACGCCGGATACATGGTCGAAATGGTCTTGCCTATGCCTGTGGATGCCTGGATATAAAGGTTCTTTTCCTCCGAAAGAAAGCGGTATGCCGTGCCGGCAAGAGTCTTTTGTCCCGCCCTGTATTCAAACGGAAATGTTATTTCTTTTATCGAAGCATCACGTGCCCGCCTGTGATTCCATTCAAAATCGCACCACTTCCTGTATTTTTCGATCAAAGCATCAAACCATTCTTTTAACTCCTGCCACGAACGCTCTTCATAAAAGTACTTTTCTTCTTCGGTGTCGAGGTTTACATAGGTCATCCTGATGACGCGGCCTTTATTATCCTCTATGCCATCCATATATGCATAGCACAGAGCCTGCGCCAGATGTACCGGCTCAGGCTCTGTGAGTTTATCAAGCGGTTTATAAACGCCTTTTATTTCATCTACTGCGGGCTTGCCGTCCTCTTCGTATATTCCGTCCGCTCTTCCTTCTATAACGATGGAATAGCCATCTCCCGCGTCATTTACCATGACTGGAACAGTAAGTACGAAGGGCACTTCCGCCCTGTATCCTGCTCCCTGTCTTTTCTGGATCTTCTGATGTATCCGCGTGCCGGCAAGCATCGTCTTATCCTTTCTGCCGCCCTTTCGGACGCTCAGATCCCCGCCGCGGAAAATGAATTCAACGAGCTGTCTGACAGAAAGCCTGAATGTGTTGTCCTTAAAACTATGCATATTTTAAAAGAGTGGTGCGATGACCCTTAATATCCTTCCAAAGCCCCAGTATACCGGGTGTATCTTGTTTGCCATCTGATATGAGACCAGCTGACAGCTTTCCTGTGTCTTTAAAAAGTCTTCCTTCATGTCGAAAACGGCCGGAATGTCCTCGGCATATATACCGCATTCAAAATGATGATAGAGACTTCTGTAATCCATATTTATGGTACCGACCGCACATTTTCTGTCATCCGAGACAAACAGCTTAGCATGAACGAAGCCCGGAGTGTATTCGTATATCTTTACTCCCGCCTCGGTCAAAAGACTGTAATGCGCGACCGCAAGGGCAAATGCATATTTCTTGTCAGGAACATGAGGCAGGATGATCCTCACATCCACGCCCCTCGCGCAGGCGAACTTTAATGCGCTTTCGGTCTCGGGGTCCAATATGAGATAGGGCGACATGATATAAACATAATCAATGGCACTGTTGATGATATCAAGATAGATATTTCTTCCCACAGGTTCGTTGTCAAGGGGACTGTCACCATAAGGAATGACAAATCCTCTTTCCTCGGGATGATTTACCTTGGGTAACTGCAGATACGGCTGATATACTATTTCCGCTTCCATTGAATTCCACATCTGCAAAAACATGAGTATGAAACCGTATACCGCATCTCCCTCGAGCTTCACGCCTACATCCTTCCAATGACCAAGCCTTGAGCTGATGTTTGCATATTCATCGGCAAGATTGACTCCTCCCGTGAATGCACATCTGCCGTCTATCACGGCTATCTTGCGGTGGTCGCGGTTATTGTAGGAAAACGAGAAAAGGATGGGCTGGGGCAGGAACATCTTGCATTTGATACCGACCGCCTGAAGCTGCTGAGGGTAGCTGTGCGGAAGTGCGGAAACATCAAGTGTTCCGTCGTAGATGATCCTCACTTCTACGCCCGACTGCGCTTTTTCAATAAGGACCTTTAATATCCTTTCCCAGACCTCACCCTTCTGGATTATAAAGTATTCCAAAAATATGTATTTTTCTGCCGTTTTCAGCTCTTCTTCAAGCGCGTCTATCATATCTTCGCCGATATGATAATACTCTACCGCCGTGTTGGTATATGCGCAGTATCCGCCGTTTTTCCTGGTGTATTCGGATATGCCGTACAGATGGGGGTTTTCTTTTTTGAGCCTGTCCATTACATTCTTTTGTACCGTGACAAGATCCATGCTCTCTTTCACTATACGGGTGATGTATCTTTTTTCTATACGCTTGTTGTAATCAAGATGCATCATCGCATAAAGAGCAATTCCGAATGTCGGCACGAGGCCTATAATGATGGCCCATGTAAGCGAAAAGCCGATATTTTCATTCGAATTTATTATCTCTATTATGACCAGCAGCGATACGACAAATACCGCACCGGTGGTAAGATAGAGATAGGATGTCACCAAAGAGCCCAGCCACAGCATGAACAGAAGCTGGAAGTAGAACAACAATCCGATTATGAACGATCTTCCGAAGATGACCTGGAAAAATCCACGTTTACTCTTCTTCACAAGCTCGCTGTTTTTTATTCTGTTCCAGTCTCTGATCTTTTCCATGGCTGTTTATTCTCTCAAAGATCCTTTAATGCTTTTACAAGTCTGTCGACTCCGTCGGCAAGTCTCTCCCGCTGCGTTGCGGCATTCATACGAAGGAAACAGTTACCGTGTCCCCTGAATTCCGTACCCGATGTGAGAACAAGTCCCGATCTTTCACGGATCAGCTTTATAAGGCTGTCTGCATCATATGTTATCGCGCTGCAGTCAAGCCACATAAGATAGGTTCCGTGAGAATAAATGACCTTTACCTTCGGAAGTTCTGTCTTAAGTCTTTCCCTTACATACTGCTTGTTGTCAGCCAGCACGCTTCTTAGCTCATCGACCCAGTCGGCACCCTTGGTATAGGCAGCTATGGTCGTATCTATGGCGAACACACCCGGCCTTGAAAGCTCTTCCATTTTAAGGCCGCGTGCGATCTTGTTACGAAGATTCTCATTTAATACGACAACGGCCGATGAATGTATGCCGGCAAGGTTAAATGTCTTTGAAGGCGATACAAGACTCAGACTTACCCTTGCACAAGCCCTCGAAACAGAAGCAAACGGAGTATATGAATATCCGGGATCCACAAGATCGCAGTGTATCTCATCGGATATTACCTTTACATGGTATGTCTGGGCAAGTTCACCTATACGAAGGAGTTCTTCTCTTCTCCATATCGTTCCCGTTGGGTTGTGCGGGTTGCAAAGAAGGAATACTGTGGTTGCGGGGTCTGCCATCCTTTCTTCAAGATCCTCCCAGTCAATGCTGTACTTGCCATCAACATAAATAAGCGGGCTTTCGTTTGCCGTTATACCGTTGTTTTCGATTATATCAAAGAAAACATGATATACGGGAGTTGTCACGAGAACCTTTTCGCCGGGTCTCATAAGACTTCTTAAAGCCGATGATATGGATGGAATGACTCCTTCTGCAAAAAGCATGTAATCTCTCTTTAAGTATACCCCATACCTTACCTTCCACCAGTGTATATATGCATCCTTCCATGCATCGGGGACATAGGTGTATCCGAAGATTCCCTGCTTGGCTCTCTTTATTATCGCATCCTGAACGCAGGGAGCTGTAGGGAAATCCATATCGGCTATCCACATGGGCAGCTCATTTTTGGCTACATCCCATTTTTCCGAATACTGATGCTTTCTGTCTGTATCGTGTTCAAAATTGTAAATCATTTCAGATCCTCCTGTTTTTTAATGCCCTTAAATGTAACAGTGAACTCAAGTCTCTTTGTGTTATCCAGATGGAATTCCGGATGAACGGGTGCGCCCCAGCTGTCATCGCCGCCGACTCCCATCTGCGAAAGCAGCGTTCTTACTATTGTGTGATGCGAGACGGGAAGCTCGTATGCATGTCTTGCATTTTCTATCTCATGGGGAGTATATGGCAGTGCGGACGCGCTCATCGCTTTGTCCGAATAGAACATAAGCCCTGCCCCGTCTTCATCCGTAACGGTGAGGTAACGTACATCCTCTTTGTTTCCGCATTCCTGAGGCCTGAGATAAGCTGCCATCTGATCGCATACCTTTCCTTCAAAGATGCCGAGCCTTCCACCCTTTTTCCTGTCCGAATATGTTTCATCCGGTCCGAGGCCGTACCAGCAAATGTTGTCAAGCCTTCCGTCAAGCTCAAAGCTCATGCCGAATTCGGGCATATCCGCTGTTTCGGAAGGGTCCATTGAGATCTTCTGCTGCACTCTTCCGTCCGCAAAGACTGTAATATCTATGTCGCACACCAATACAGGCGACATAAAGAGCTCTGCCTGCGTATGGAAGGTCACGCTTCCGTCATTTTTTGTTACCGGCTCTGCGTATTTGTCCGAAAATCTGACCTTTCGGTAAATATCCGCCAGCTTCCACTGCCCCTGCCTCATCTGCATGCCGTTTCCGGTATCATTTGATGTGGGCGCGCGCCAGAAGGCCGGAGAAGGAGGCGTCAGCATATATTCCTTTCCGTCATAAACATATGAGACAAGCGCAGGCATCCACCTGTTTATAAGAACACTAAAGCCTTCTCCTTTTACTCCGAAGTTTTCTATGCCTTCTATGAATTCCAAGGACCCTGCTTCATCCGCCTGCGCGGCAAAGGAAGTGTCCGTAAACACATGCTGGCCGAAAGCGATCTCATGTCCGGCCTTGCAATAGGTCTTGTCGCTTCTTACGCAGGCGGAAACTATTATCAGATACTCGCCCTCGTATTTTCCCGGTCGCAGCGGAATATCAAATTCCTTCTTTGAAAGAGGCGGAACGCTGATATCAAGATGATTCTTTTTGTAGATCAGTTTTCCGTCCCTGTACATTTCGGCCGAAAAATCAAATTCATTCGCGTCGGTAAAAAGATAGTTGTTTGTTACCGTTATCTTCTCATCGGAAACATCTATTTTTATTCCCGAATAAAGGGCTTTTACTTCCTGAAGCTTGGGAGTGGGCTTTCTGTCACCGAATAAAATGCCGTTTCCGCTGAATTCGTAGCTTGAAGGCCTGTCGCCGAAGTCCCCTCCGTAAGCCAGATACTTATTGCCGTACATATCCTTTGCGACAAGCGACTGGTCGACGAAGTCCCATATGAATCCGCCCTGATACCTGGGTTCTCTTTCCGAAAGATCGGTATATTTGAACATGCCGCCGCAGGAATTTCCCATAGCGTGAGTATATTCGCAGCATATAAAAGGCTTGTCCGGGTTTTCCTTAAGGAAGCTTTCTATGGAATCGGCTGAAGGATACATCTGGCTTTCCATATCTGATGAATCCGGATACCTTCTGTCATTAAATATCCCTTCGTAATGTACAAGTCTTTGCGGATCGAGCTCTTTAAACTTATCATGCATTGCCTGTATGATCGGGCCGCCGTAAGATTCGTTTCCAACGGACCATATAAGTATGGACGGGTGGTTCTTATCCCTCTGATAGCATGAATTCACTCTGTCAAGAAGAAGATCCTTATACTCTTCCCTGCCTCCGGGTATTATCTTTTCCTCGGGCAGGACCTTGGGGCCCCATGTTCCATGGGTCTCCATGTTGTTTTCGGCGATGACATAAAGGCCGTACCTGTCAAACAATTCATAAATGCGCACATCATCCGGGTAATGGCAGGTCCTGACGGCATTTATATTGTTTCGCTTCATTATCAGGATATCGGCAAGTATCTCCGCGTCCGATACCGCCCTTCCCGTTCTGCACGAAAATTCATGGCGGTTAACTCCGTTAAACACGATCCGCTTTCCGTTAAGAAGCATAAGGCCGTCCTTCATCTCAAACCGTCTGAAGCCGACTGTCTGCGTGAAGTATTCGCGCTTTGTCCTTACCAGAAGCTTATAGATAAAAGGATGTTCGGCGCTCCATAGCATCACCTTATCAAGGCTTATGGTAAGCTTTCCGTCCTTTGTAACGCCTTCCGCAAGAGCCTTTCTTCCGAAAATGTTGTCCGTATCTATTTCGGGGTCGGTTCCTTCGCCCATGTAATAAAGGCTGCACTCTGCCTCAACGCCCTCAGGGGCCGTTAAGGAAATAATAAGCTCCGCGCTTGAAAGATCGTCACTTAGATCGGTGGTGATCTTTATGTCATCCACATGTTCCTCAGTGATGCGATAGAGATATACGGATCTGTAGATCCCCGAAAAGCGGAAGAAATCCTGATCCTCGAGCCAGCTGCCCGCCGTCCACTTAAATACCATTACTGCAAGCTTGTTTTCGCCGGGCTTTAAATGATCCGTTATATCAAATTCGGACGGATCGAAGCTGTTTTCCATGTAACCGACATAAACGCCGTTAAGCCAAATGGCGGCACCGCTTTCAACGCCCTGCAAAGAAAGTCTGATCCTTCCCGATATCTCGTTTTCCTTAAGATCGAAATATTTTACATAGCAGCCTATGGGGTTGAACTTTTCCGGTACCTGTCCTGCATCAAGAGACTCTTTTCCGTCCCACGGATATGCCGTATTTGTATACTGCGGAATGTCATAGCCCTGCAGCTGAATGTGCCCCGGAACCTTTATCTTTTCCCATTCATGGCACTCGCAAAATGCGCCCTCAAACCCTTCGGGCACCCGGTCGATATTTTCTGCGTAAAAGAAATTCCACTCTCCGTCAAGCGACTTAAAGCGGCTGTTTTTTCCGTCCGTAAAGACCGCCATCTCGGCATGCGCAGGTATCCTGTTCTCTGCAAAGAAACGCGGATTGCATACCTTTTTCCAAATATTTTCGTAACTCATATTTTGCCCTCCAAACGCCCACTAAAAAATGGGCATAATACACCACATTCAATTATAACCAATTTGTTAAAAAAATGGAATAGCAAAAAACAAAAAAGCGGGAGCTTTTTTTTGCTCCCGCCGGCATTTACGCTTCATTTGTCGATGCAACCGGATCACCGGATCCATCTTTTACTTCTTCATTCCATCTTTTTCGATATCCCATACCTCCTTCCTGCTCTTCCGGCAATTCCATTCCCTCAGGAATTTCAAAGCCTTCAGGTCTTTGCATCTCTCCTTCAGATCTCTGCATTCCACCTTCAGGTCTTTGCATTCCTCCCCGGCCGCCTGTAAAGCCTCCTTTGCCGAATCCTCCTACTCCGGCCGAGCCCATAGTGCCTTCCTCCTGTGTCCATGAAGCCACGCTGCTTCCGTCCTTTGTAAGGCTGTATTCTTCGCCTGTCTTAAGGCCGTCCGATGCTATCCAGCCGGAAGAATAATTGCTGTCTATCTCAAATGAAAGTATCTCATCTCCGTCGGAATCCGAAAGAACATATTCTCCCGCCGCAAGACTTACACCATTCAGCGCATATGTATTTACCGAATTTTCGGGAAGCTCACAGATACCGCCAAGCGCAACCGTGCTTCCGCCGCTTATCGTTATGCTTCCGTTTACATCCACGGAACCGCATACACTTCCTGCGCCCGCTCCGGCCGCCACGACCAAATAACCGCCCGTCTGCTCAAAATCGCCGTTTGAATCTATGCCGTCCGTATCGCCCGAAGAGGTCTTTACATAGATACTTCCGCCGTTTATGGTTATCCTGGCATCGCTGACATAGCTCATACCTCCCATGCCTCCTCTTCCGAAACCGCTGTCGGATGAAGTCGTGCCGCAGGCATTTATGCCGTCATCCGTGGAATATACATATACATTGCCTCCGTCCACTGTGACAGCGGAACCTTCAAGTCCTTCCTTGGATTTGATTATATTAATGCTTCCGTCATTTATCTTAAGCTCGCCGTCTGAATGTATGCCGTCCCCGCCTGCAGAGATATCGATATTTCCGCCGTCTATAATGGCCGAATATGCTGCATTGATGCCGTCGTCAGCTGCGGTTATACTTATGCTGCCTCCCGAAACGGTTATGATGCCTTCCTGCTTGCCGCTGTCTTTAACATCAGAGTCCGATGTCTTTAGACCATCTCCTTGCGTCGATATAAGCGTCAGGCCGCCGGATTCTATCGTGAGCGAATCATTTCCCTTCAAAACATTGTTTACCGCCGTACACTTAAGGGTGAGATTCTTTACTTCAAGGTCTTTTTTGCTTTGTATGCCGTTATTATACGAAGCCGTAACTATCAGCGTTCCCTGACCCTTTATATTCATATCGACTGCAGAGTATATTGCGGCGTTGCCGACCGAAGCATCTTCCGCACCGGAACCTTCATCCGTATCCGCATTTGCTGTGCGTTCATCGATTATCTCGTTAAAGGTACCGCCTTTTGCTGTGATCGTAAGTTTGTCTGCATTTACTGCGTATATCGGGCTTGCATTAGAAGATGTTATGCTTACGCCCGCAAGCATGAGCTCCACCTTTTCATCTTCTGCGGCATTTACCACGATATTTCCGTTTAAGACGCCGCTTAAAACATATTCGCCGCCCTTTGTTATGGTGACAGTGTTGCCGTCTATCGTATATCCGTCCGAAACTTCGGTATCGATTTTAAAATCCCCTGTTATCTCTACTCTGTCCGCTTCGGCATCGGCTGTTGTTTCGGGCAATGATTCGCCGGTTTCGGTCGTATCTTTCTTTAATGTGATCTTATTTGTTGAAGCGGCTTCAGACGATACTTCCGATGAGCCTGATGTATTATCCGCATCGGCAGAAGTGTTGTCCGTGCCTGAAGAAGAGGATGCGCACGCGCCAAGTAAAAGCGCTGCTATGAATGTTATCGGAAGTAATCTTTTCTTTCTCATATTTATTCTCCTTATGTTATATGACCTTCAGCAAGGTAGTGTGGATGGCCGAAATGACTCTGTTGTTCCTTTACGCCTTAGATTATCGCAGGAGAATTTGATTTTTCTGTGAAAAAAAATGCAAATAAATATGAAAAAACCGGCAGCTTTTTAGCCGCCGGCCTAATTTATTTTTGTCCGTAATATGCACCCGGACCGTGCTTTCTGAAATAGTGCTTGTCCTGAAGGTGCTGAGGCGCAGGGCCTGCCGAGGAGTTTATAAGTTCTGTGCGGTATGCCATCTTTGCGACTTCTTCAAGAACTACAGCGTTGTGAACCGCCTCGAATGCATCCTTTCCCCATGTGAAAGGTCCGTGGCACATGCAGAGGCAGCCGGGAACCGCCATGACATCCCTTCCAGATTTTTTGAATTCATCTACTATAAGATGTCCCGTGTTTTCTTCGTAAGCCTGATCTATCTCCTCTTTAGAGAGCACTCTGAAGCAGGGGATATCTCCGTAAAAATAGTCTGCGTGGGTAGTGCCATAGCAGGGGATGTCCCTTCCTGCCTGAGCCCAGCTCGTGGCATATGACGAATGTGTATGTACAACGCCGCCTATATTGTCAAAAGCCCTGTAAAGCTCTAAGTGCGTGGGCGTGTCGGATGAAGGTCTAAGATCGCCTTCAACCACCTTTCCCGTGGCAACATCGAGGATGACCATATCCTCGGGACGCATAGTCTCGTAGGAAACGCCCGAAGGCTTTATGACCATAAGGCCGGATTCCTTATCTATCGCACTGACATTGCCCCATGTAAAGGTCACAAGGCCGTGCTTTGGAAGAAGCATATTCGCCTCATATACTTTTTTTCTTAATTCCTCAAGCATCTTTTTCTCTCCGTCAATCTATATTTGCTACTGCGCTCTTTTCAACTTCAAGAGCTCTCTCATACTTTGCAAGGAAGTCATTAAAGCCTGCGATGTCGGCATCATCTGCCATGACCGTGCTTATCTTAGCGGTGGCAAATACCTTCTTGTTAAGGAAGCACTTAAGCTCTTCGCCCTCTTCCTTCCAGATAAGGTATGCTCCGAGAATCGCCATGCCGTAGGGGCCGCCTTCTCCTGCCGATTTCATTACCGAAACAGGTGCCGCAGTTGCAGCCGAAAGTATGGTCTGACCCGCAAGAGGAGTCTTAAAGAAACCGCCGTGTCCCGTAAGAGACTTTATCTTTACGCCTTCTGATGCAAGGATCTTCATGCCGATGGCAAGAGTTGCCATAGCGCTCATAAGATTTGCCCTGCAAAGATTTTCGAATGTGAAGCGGGCGTTGTTTTCTCTTACTATAAAAGGTCTTCCCTCATCTATCTTTGTAACGCCTTCGCCCGAAATATAGTTGAAAGGAATGAGGCCGCCGCCGTTCTTTTCGCCCTTAAGCGCAGAGCTGAAAACAAGAGTGAAAAGATCTCCCATGGACATTTCTTTGCCTGCGGCGTCCATAAAGCCCTTCAGCATGCCTGCCCATGCGTTTATATCCGATGTACAGTTGTTGCAGTGCACCATTGCTACCGGAAGACCGTCGGGAGTCGTGACCATGTCGATCTCCTCGTGAAGGCCGATGCTCTTTTCAAGAACGACCATTGCAAAATCGGATGTGCCTGCCGAAACATTGCCGCTTGCTGGGCTTATGGCATTTGTTGCGACCATTCCCGTACCTGCATCGCCTTCGGGCGGAGCAAGCGCTATGCCGCTTTCAAGGTCGCCTTCCGCGTCAAGGAATGCCGCGCCTTCCTTTGTAAGCTTTCCTGCATCGCATCCGGCCTTTAATACCTTTGGCAGAACATCTTCAAGCTTCCATGAGTATTTGTCTGCAATGAGCTCATCAAAAGCCTCTGCATATTTTTTGTTATAATCTGCGTTTTGTGAGTCTATCGGGAACATACCCGATGCCTCGCCGACGCCCAGCACGTTTTCGCCCGAAAGGATATGATGGATATATCCCGCAAGCGTCGTAAGGTGCGCAAGGCGCGGAAGATGCTCCTCTTTGTTTAACACCGCCTGATACAGATGCGCGATGCTCCACCTCTGCGGGATGTTGAATCCGAACAGAGCCGTGAGTTTTTCGGCCGCCTCACCCGTTATGGTATTTCTCCATGTCCTGAAAGGAACCAGCATGTTCCAGTCTGCATCAAAAGGAAGATATCCGTGCATCATGCCCGAGATTCCTATCGCACCGACCTTCTTTAATGTGATGCCGTACTCTGCCTTGATATTCTTTTTAAGATCGGCATAGCACGCTTTTACGCCCTCATGGATCTCATCGGTGTGATAGGTCCATATGCCGTCCTCAAGACGGTTTTCCCATGAAAATTCCCCCGATGCTATGGGCGTAAAGGTCTCGTCAATAAGACTTGCCTTTATACGCGTGCTGCCAAGCTCTATGCCAAGAGCCGTACGGCCTGTTTCGATAGCTGTTTTGATAGCTGCATTCATTATTGTAGCCCCCCTTTTTTGTGTTATGTATTATGATACTATATTGAGGAGGGATAATCAAGAGGAATAAAAAAAAGTGCCCGGGATCTACAATGCATCCTTCATCTCTTTTACAAATTCACCCACATGCACGGGGGCATCGATGCCGTATTTTTCTATTATCTTTACTATCGCGCTGCCGACGATGGCGCCGTCTGAAAGAGCGGCCATTTTTGCGGCCTGCGAAGGCGTGGAGATACCAAAGCCTATGGCACAGGGGATAGTTGTGTTTTCCCTTACGACCTTAACAAGCGAGCCTATATCTGTGGTGATCTCTGAGCGGGTGCCGGTGACGCCGAGGCTTGATACGATGTATAAAAAGCCTTCGGCTTCTGAGGCGATCATGGCGATTCGGTCGGCTGAGGTGGGTGCGATCATGGATATGAGATCCACGCCGTACTTTTTGCAGACGGGGAGAAACTCATCCTTCTCTTCAAAGGGGATGTCCGGAAGGATGAGACCGTCTATGCCGACTTCGCGGCAGAGGGAAACAAACTTTTCGGGTCCGTAGGAAAATACTACGTTAGCATATGTCATGAAAACAAGGGGGATGTTTACGGTCTTTCTTATTCTTTTTACGAGTTCAAACACCTTGTCTGTGGTGGCACCGCCCGCTAATGCTCTTTCGTTTGCTGCCTGGATCACGGGGCCTTCGGCCGTGGGATCGGAAAAGGGTATGCCGAGCTCTATAAGGTCTGCGCCTGCTTTTACTGCTTCGAGCACGCATTTATATGTTGTTTCCATGTCGGGGTCGCCGCAGGTCATGAAAGGTATGAATGCCTTTCCGTTTTTAAATGCTTCTTTTATCCTACTCACTGATATCCTCCCCTCTGTAGCGGGCTATTGCCGCACAGTCCTTGTCTCCTCTTCCGGAAACGGTTATTACGATTATCTTGTCCTTGTCCATCGCAGGCGCTATCTTTATGGCGTGGGCAACTGCGTGTGCGCTTTCGATGGCGGGTATTATACCTTCAGTCTTTGCAAGATATTCAAATGCGCATACGGCTTCTTCGTCCGTAACGGCAACGTATTCCGCCCTGCCGGAGTCATGAAGATATGCATGCTCGGGTCCTATGCCGGGGTAATCGAGGCCGGCGGATATTGAATACACGGGTGCGATCTGGCCGTACTTGTCCTGACAGAAATATGATTTCATGCCGTGGAAGATTCCGAGCTTTCCTGTGGAGATGGTAGCGGCTGTCTCAAAGGTGTCTATTCCTCTTCCTGCTGCTTCGCATCCTATAAGCCTGACATCCTTATCCTCGATAAAGTTGTAAAAGCTTCCGATGGCGTTTGAGCCGCCGCCTACGCATGCTATTACGGCGTCGGGAAGTCTTCCCTCTTTTTCAAGCATCTGCTCTTTGATCTCTTTTGAGATGACGGCCTGAAAATCTCTTACTATCGTGGGGAAGGGGTGCGGTCCCATAACAGAACCGAGGCAGTAATGAGTGTCATCTATCCTTCTTGTCCATTCGCGGAAAGTTTCCGAAACGGCATCTTTTAATGTTCCTGTTCCGTTTGTAACGGGAATGACCTCTGCGCCCAAAAGTCTCATACGAAAGACGTTAAGCGCCTGTCTTTTGGTGTCTTCTATGCCCATGTATATGACGCATTCCATGCCCATAAGAGCCGCAGCCGTTGCGGTCGCAACGCCGTGCTGGCCTGCGCCTGTTTCGGCTATAAGTCTGGTCTTGCCCATCTTCTTTGCAAGAAGGGCCTGTCCGAGCACGTTGTTTATCTTGTGAGCACCCGTGTGGTTAAGGTCTTCTCTCTTTAAATAGATCTTTGCGCCGCCAAGGTCCTTTGTCATCTTTTCGGCATAATAAAGTCTTGAAGGTCTGCCTGCATATTCGTTGAAAAGCGCGGACAGCTCGGCATTAAATTCCGGATCGTTCTTATATTTTTCGTAAGCTGCTTCAAGCTCTTTTACGGCATTCATCAGTGTTTCCGGAATGTACTGACCGCCGTGTATACCAAATCTTCCTTTTTTGTTTTCCATCACTCTTTCATGCTCCTAACGATGTTTACAAATTCATTCATTTTTACAGGGTCTTTTGCGCCATCCGTCTCTATGCCGGAGCTCACATCCACCCCAAAAGGCTTAAGTTTTTCTAGGGCCCCTGCGACATTTTCGCATGTTAAGCCGCCCGCAAGAAAATACTGTCTGTCAAAGCCGTTTAAGACCGACCAGTCAAATATTCGGCCGTCGCCTTTGCCGGCGTCAAGCAGGATATAGTCGGCACAGCTTAAGGATGCATCTAAAAGGTCCGTCTCATCTATCACTCGAAACGCTTTTATTACCTGCTTTCCCGTTTTTTTCTTAAGTTCCCTGACAAATCCGTCATCCTCGCTTCCGTGAAGCTGGGCAATGTCAATTATACCTTTTTCAAGATAAGATGCCACAACATTTATATCCTCATCCACGAAAACTCCGACCGCTTTTATGTCCGGGTCAAGAAGGCTTTTAAGCTCTTCTGCCGTTTCGGGCGTTATATACCTTTTGCTCTTTTTTGCAAATACAAAGCCTACGAAATCGGGCATAAGAAGGTTTGCCGCAAGCACATCTTCGGCCCTTTTTAGGCCGCACAGTTTCACCGCTGTCATAAAAGCACCTCTTTTAATTCGGCGAGCTTTTTCTTTTTGTCCTCCGCTCTCATAAGCGCCTCGCCGACAAGTACCGCGTCTGCTCCCATCTCCTTTACGGCCTTTATGTCGTCCGCTGTCTTTACACCGCTTTCGGAAACAAACAGAATGTCCCTCGGTATTCTTTCGCGTAGTCTTGCGCTGTTTGCGGTATCCACGGAAAAGTCCTTAAGGTTTCGGTTGTTTACGCCTATTATCCTTGCGCCGCTCTCTATGGCGATGTTTGCTTCTCTTTCGTCATGTATCTCTACAAGCGCCGAAAGCCCCAAAACATCGCATATCTTTATGTATTCCTTTATCTGACGTTCGTCAAGTATCGATACTATCAGAAGGACCGCGGATGCACCGAGCATTTTTGCCTCATAGAGCATGTATTCATCCACCGTGAAATCTTTTCTGAGTGCCGGTATACCTATTGTATTCACAACGTTTTTAAGGTATTCGTCCTTTCCTAAAAACCAGTACGGTTCTGTGAGGACCGACACCGCATCCGCCCCTGCCGCCTCATACTCTGAGGCTATATTTACGGGGTCGAATTCGGGGGCTATTATCCCCTTTGAAGGGGATGCCTTCTTGCATTCGCATATGAATGAAAGTCCGTCTTTTTTCAGTGCTTTTTCAAAAGCAAAGCGGATGCAGGGAAGCGCGAGCGCTTTTCGCCTGAGGCTTTCCATGCTTTCTTTTTCCTTTGCCGCAGCCACGCGAAGGCGTGTTCTTGCGGCGATCTCATCAAGTATCGTCATGTTTTTTTCCTTTGTCTGTCGTATGCTGCATTACCTGTTGCTTACAGCGATCACTTTTTCAAGAGTCTTTGCTGCCTCACCGGAATCAATAAGCTCTGCCGCAAGCTTAACGCCTGCCTCCATGCTGTCTGCCTTGCCTGCTATGTAAAGGGCTGCTCCCGCATTTAAGAGCACTGCATTTCTTTTATGTCCCTTTTCTCCGGCAAAGATGGCCCTTGTTATGCTTGCGTTCTCTCCGGGTGTGCCGCCCTTAAGATCATCCTTTGTGCATCTTTCAAATCCGAATTCTTCGGGAGTGATCATCCTGGTCTTATACCATCCGTCCCTTATCTCGCATACCTTTGTGGGTGCGGAAAGAGAGATCTCATCGAGCTTGTCCATGCCGTATACTACCATTCCGCGCTTTACGCCGAGGCTTGAAAGCACCTGTGCAAGGGGCTCAACAAGATATTCATCGTATACGCCGAGAAGCTGCATCGTAGGGGATGCGGGGTTTGTAAGGGGGCCTAAGATATTGAACACAGTCCTAAAGCCCAGCTCACGTCTTATCGCGCCGACATATTTCATGGATGTGTGATATTTCTGTGCAAAGAAGAAGCACATGCCGGCCTCTTTTAAAAGCTCTACGCACTTTTCCGGGCTCTGGTCTATATTTACGCCAAGGGCCTCAAGGCAGTCCGCTGTACCCGAAAGTGACGATGCCGCGCGGTTTCCATGCTTTGCGACCTTTACTCCGCCTGCTGCGGCAACAAGTGCGGATGTGGTGGAGATGTTAAAGCTCTTTGCGTTGTCTCCGCCGGTTCCTACTATCTCGAGAACGTCCATACCTGTCTCTACCTTTGTGGCATGGTCGCGCATTGCCGCTGCGCAGCCTGCTATCTCATCAGTTGTCTCTGCTCTTGCGCTCTTTGTCGAAAGAGCCGCAAGAAATGCCGCATTCTGTGTTGCCGTTGTTTCTCCGCTCATGATCTCATTCATTACGGCATATGCCTCATCGTAAGTGAGATCCTCCTTGCTTACTATCTTAACTATTGCTTCCTTGATCATTTTGTTTTTCCTCCTGAAATATTGATAAAGTTTTTGATTATTTCCTTGCCTGCCGGTGTCATGATGGATTCGGGATGGAACTGAAGTCCGTATATCGGGTATTCCTTGTGCTCTACCGCCATCACTTCGCCGTCGCCGGTTACCGCCGTCACTTTGAGTTCTTCCGGAATGGTTGAACTGTCTGCGGCAAGCGAATGATATCTTGCGACCTCTATTCTTTTTACCAGACCGTAAAACAGCGGGCAGCTACTGTCAAGTTCTATGACCGACTGCTTTCCGTGCATCATCTGCTTTGCATATGTAACGGTCGCACCGAATGATAGGCATATGGCCTGGTGTCCGAGGCAGATACCAAGAAGCGGTATGCTCCTTCCAAGCTCTTTTGCGGCCTGAACTATTATCCCCGCATCTTCCGGTCTTCCCGGCCCGGGCGAGATGATCACCCTTGAAGGCTTCAGTGCCTTTATTTCTTCCACAGTCATCTCATCATTTCTTATCACCTTTATATCGTGGTCGAATTCGCCGAGATACTGATAAAGATTGTAAGAGAAGCTGTCATAATTATCTATCAGCAGTGTCATTTATTCCTCCTCCGAAGCCTTAAGCGCTCCCATAACGGCCTTTGCCTTATTTAAGCATTCTTCATATTCCTTTTCGGGATCCGAATCCGCAACGATGCCGGCTCCGCTCCTTATAAATACCTTGCCGTTCTTCTTGTAAGCTATCCTTATTGCTATGCAGGTATCCATGTTTCCGGAGAAATCGATATAGCCTATGGCTCCGCCGTAAATGCCTCTTTTGTTGTTTTCGAGCTCTCCGATTATCTGACATGCACGGATCTTTGGTGCCCCGGAAAGGGTACCTGCGGGAAGAACTGCCTTAATAGCATCAAGCGCGTCATTTTCTTTTCTTATCTTTCCGCTTACCGTGGAACCTATATGCATTACATGTGAATATCTTTCGATGCTTCTGAGCTTTTCGACCCTTACGCTTCCAAATTCGCTTATCTTTCCCAGATCGTTTCGGCCAAGATCCACGAGCATGTTGTGTTCCGCAAGCTCTTTTTCATCCGCAAGAAGTTCTTTTTCAAGGCGCTTGTCCTCTTCCTCTGTCATGCCCCTTCTTCTTGTGCCCGCAAGCGGGAATGTGTGGACGACCCCGTTTTCAAGCTTTACCAAAGTCTCGGGAGATGCGCCCGCAACCTCGACATCCGTACCCGAAAAGTAGAACATGTAAGGTGAAGGATTGATCGTTCTTAAGTGGCGGTAGGTATCAAGGAGGCTTCCTTCAAATTCGGCCGAGAGCCTGTTTGAGAGGACTACCTGGAAGATATCTCCTTCGTGGATGTAATGCTTTGCTTTTTTGACCATGTCACAAAACTCTTCTTTTGCAAAAAGCGGTTTTATTTCGGTTTTCAGTCTGCCGGGAGTTTCTTTTTTCTTTTCGCCGTTTTTGAGCTTATCTTTAAGCATCACTATATCGCAGAGCGCTTTCTGATAGCCGGCTCTTCCTTCACTCGCTTTCATGTTTGCTATAAGGATAATCTTCTGGCAGACATGATCGAATGCTATCACCTTGTCAAAAAGCATCAGGTCGAGCTCTTTGAAGTTTTCGGTATCTATGGCATTCGTTCTTGCGGCAGGTTCGCAAAGCGCGAAATAGTCGAAAGAAAAGTATCCTACCAGGCCTCCTGTAAAGGGAGGAAGTGAGCTTATCTTTGGGCTTTTGTATTTTTCAAGAAGCTTTCTGATATGATCGTCCGGCCTTTCGGTCTTTATGACCTCATCCCCTATCCTAAGTTCGCCCTTGTCGGCAGATATGCTCAAAGTAGGATCATATCCCAAAAACGTGTATCTCCCCCACTTTTCGTTTGCCTGAGCCGACTCAAGCATATATACATGCGAAGAACCGTTTTTAAGTACTCTTAACGCCTCAATGGGTGTGATGAAATCGGAAAGGATCTCTCCGGCCACCGGAATGATGTCATATTTTCCTTCCGATGCAAGTTTTAAAGCTTCCTCTGCAGTAGTTATTATCTTCATTTTTTCCCCCTTCGGAACTGATAAAAAACAAAAGCCCTTGACAGAAAAATTTTCTGTCAAGGGCGAATATACTTTTATCCGCGGTGCCACCTTGATTCACGGTCTGGCCGTGCGCTTTACGAGATACTATCATACCTCCGGCTGCTGACGTGAGCCATACGTCATGTTTACTTAAGGCTAAGCCTTGTTTAACATGCCCTCGGCGGGCCATATAAGAAGGATACCTTCACGCATTCCTCATACAACCCGGCTCACACCGCCCCGGACTCGCTGACTGCGATAAAATGCTTTTTCTTCCGCTTCATCGGTTTAATGTTTTATTTGAGTGAAATGTACCACAAATGCTTGTGCATGTCAAGCATTTTTTTACAAAATTTTTGATCGTTTATTTTCGGAGTTTCTTTTTTTATGCCGTTTTTTACAGCGCTTTTTTGATGCGTTCGAGCGCATCTTCAAGTACAATGGACGGGCATGCTGCATTTATCCTCTGATATCCGCTTCCTGCCTTTCCAAACATCTTCCCGCTGTCAAGCCAGAGCCCGGCTTTGTTTATGATAAGGTCGTCAAGCGCTTTATCATCAAGCCCAAGTGCGGTAAAATCCAGCCATAAAAGATACGTTCCCTCGGGCTTATCGCATGTCACGCCCGGAAGATAATTTTTAACATAAGATACGACATGGTCGATATTCTTCTCGACATAGTACTTCATAGCCAGGTACCATTCGTCGCCCTTAGTATATGCGGCAATGGCAGCTTCTATTCCAAAGGGATTCGGTTCATCATATCCGCTTGCATCAAAAGCGTCTATAAATTCATACTTGAGCTTTCTGTTTGGAATAAAAATGTTTGATTGCTGCAGGCCTGCCATATTGAAGGTCTTGCTCGGAGATGTCGCGGTGACCGTAAATTCCCCAAATGAAGGATCCACCTCCTGAAATACCTGATGAGTGCCCTTCCAGATAAAATCAAAGTGGATCTCATCGCTGAAGACAGTCACATTATGGGCGCGGCATATGCTGCCCAGTCTGTAAAGCTCTTCCTTTGTCCACACTCTTCCGACCGGATTATGAGGGTTGCAAAGGATGAACAGCTTTACATCATTTTCTGTTATCTTCTTTTCAAAATCATCAAAATCGATCTCGTAATGACCTTTTTCGTTCCTGTAAAGATCGTTTATTACAAGTTTTCTTTTGTTCTGCCTTACAAGATTTGCAAAGGGATAATAAACGGGCTGACAGATGATCACAGAATCACCTATGGATGTAAAAGCTTTTATTGCAGTCGCTATGGCAAAGCAGACTCCGGGAGTTTTTACATGCCACTCTTCTTTTACATCCCATGCGTGATGCCTTTTCATCCAGGATGCAACGGCATCAAAAAAGCCGTCACCTCTTTGAGTGTTGGTATAACCGTATATGCCGTGCTGCGCTACGCGCAAAATAGCATCCTCCACATAAGAAGATGTCTTAAGATCCATATCCGCCACCCAAAAGGGGAGAATATCCTTCGGATATCCTCTCCTTTCGGCAAAATCATACTTAAGGCATTTGGTATTTCTTCTGTCTATGACAATATCAAAATCAAGATTCTTTTCATACATTTAATACCTCCGCATGTGATTCAGGCCTCGAATGCCTGTTTCAGATCCTCAATAATATCTTTGGGATTTTCTATTCCCACAGACAGTCTTAAAAGTCTGTCCGTTATTCCGAGCTTCTCTTTCTGCTCGTCCGGCACATCGGGATGGGTCTGCACCGAAGGGTATGTGAGAAGTGATTCCGTTCCGCCGAGGCTTTCGGCAAAGGTGATGAGCTTTATGTTTTTTAAGATGCTGACTGCTTTTTCGGCATTACAGACGGAAAATGATATCATGCCGCTGCCGGCATAGTATACGTTTTCCACCTCTTTTCTGCTCTTAAGCCAGTCCCTTACAGCCTCCGCATTCGACTTGTGTCTTTCCATTCTAAGCGCAAGTGTCTTAAGTCCTCTTAGGGTGAGCCAGCATTCAAAGGGTCCGAGAGTTGCGCCGGTCGTCTTTGAAAGCAGCCTGAATCTTTCGGAAAGCTCTTTGGTTGCCACGCACAAAAAACCGCAGATGGTATCGTTATGGCCGCTTAGATATTTTGTTCCCGAATGAACCACTATGTCCGCGCCCTCTTTTATAGGATTTTGATAATAGGGCGTCATGAAGGTATTGTCAACTATGACAAGCGCTCCTGCCTCATGGGCGACTTTTGCCACCTCGCTAATATCGGTCACGTGCATCATGGGGTTTGTGGGCGTCTCAAAATATACCGCGCGCGTATCCGGTCTTACAGCCTTTTTAAGAGCATCTAAATCTCCCGTATCCACATATTCGATATCGTATCCGTTCTTTTCGCTTATCTGCTTTAAAAGACGAACGACACCGCCGTACAGATCCTCTCCCAAAATGATGTGGTCGCCGGGTCTGAAAAGCTCGAAAGCTGTCGCTATTGCGGCCATGCCTGAGGCAAACGCTATGGAATCGTCTGCATATTCCAAAGAGCTTATGGTCTCTTCAAGATATGCCCTTGTGGGATTTGATTCCCTTGAATAATCAAAACCGTTTGGGTTATGTCCCGGGGTCAAATGGGAAAAAGAAGCTGTCTGGTAGATCGGATAACTGATTGCGCAGTTAGCGTCCTTATTCTTATGTCCTTCCCCGTGAATACATTTTGTGTCTGCCTCATAACTCATATAATACCTCCTTTTCAGATCTCATCCGAAAATCTGTAACCTTTTGGAAGCACAAATCCTCTTTCTATTTCCGGCGGCATACCCGGATGTGCCGGATAAAGCACTGCCGTCTTGTTTCTTACAAAGCCTTTTCTGTTGTAAAAACCTACGCCGCCGGGGTGGGTGTTAAGGAAGATGTTTTCTCCCTCCATCTGCGCGGCAAGTCTTGATACCACTTCGCGTCCAAGATGTATTCCCTGATAGGAAGGGTCTACGGCAACATTTAAGATGAATCCCTGCGTAACGCCGTCTGATTCTGCCCTCGCGCATCCTATGAGCTTTTCGCCGTCAAATGCGAATGAGACGAATCTGCTGCCGCGAAATGCCTTTTTGGTAGCTTCTATATCTCTCTTTTTTCCTCCGAAAGCATCGGACAGTATCTCGTTTAATCTGTTATAATCGATATTTGTAAGTTCCCTTGAAAAGCGAAGGTCAACGCTTTCGGGCGCTATGCTTCCTTTCTTTCCGACAGGGAAAGAGCCGACTACTTCTCCGAATTCGTTTTCATATTTGTATCCGAGTGGAAGGAAGTATTTCTTATCAGAAAGAATACTGCCTTCTTTAAGCGGCTCGTAGCCTGCATATGTAAACGCATTCTTCGACCTGTTAAACCCATGCTTTTCAAAAAAAGGAATACTGTCTGGGTCGGTAAATCCAAAGAGCTCGTGTCCTTTATATTTTTCAAGCAGCCCGTTTATCAGGCTTTTGCCTATGCCCTGCCCCCTGTATTCCGGCAAGACAAAAAGATCTGTTATCAGAGTCCATCCGATATTGTCGGACAGAGTTCTTGCAAGCCCGACCGCCTTACTGCCGTCAAGTGCAAAAAGGGTGCATGCGCTGTTTAAGAAGGCTGTTTCGACCTCAGATTGGCTTATATTTTTTCTTATCGGAGTCGACCTTAAGAAGTCACTGACACTCTTAAGGTCAACACTTTTATAACTGTCTGTAATTTTGATACTCATTAGTCGTAAAGGTCTCCTGATAGATAATGATCGCCGCTGTCGGGTATGATCACAACGATGGTCTTACCTGCGTTTTCCTCTCTTGATGCTATTAGCGTTGCGGCATGCACCGCTGCTCCCGCCGAAATACCGATCGAGAGTCCTTCGACCTTTGGAAGCTCCTTTGCTGCTTCATAGGCCTCGTCATCCGTTACATCTATAACTTCATCAAAAAGCGATACGTCTGTCACGGGAGGTGTGGGACCTCCGCCTATGCCCTGGATCTTGTGAGGGCCGGGCTCTCCGCCTGTTAAGACCGCATTTCCCGTGGGCTCTACAGCCACCACCTTTATGTCCGGATTCTTCTCCTTTAAGAATTTTCCCACTCCCGATATCGTGCCGCCTGTTCCGGCAGCTGCAACAAATATGTCTACGTGGCCGTCCGTGTCATCCCATATTTCAGGGCCAGTGGTAAGGTAATGTGCCTCGGGATTTTTAGGGTTTCCTCCCTGTCCGAGCACTACCGCGCCGGGTGTAACGGCAAGAAGCTGCTGCACCGCCTCATTGGCTCCGCCCATCTTCTTTTCGCCGGGTGTAAGGACTACCTCGCCTCCGTAAGATGATATAAGCTTTCTTCTTTCGACCGAAACATCATCCGGAAGGCATATCTTTACCGAATATCCTCTTGCCGCGCCTACCGCCGCTATCGCGATGCCCGTGTTTCCGGATGTTCCCTCTATGATGGTTCCGCCGGGCTTTAAGTCTCCCGCGGCTTCCTTTGCAAGTATCATGTTTAATGCTGCCCTGTCTTTGACAGAACCCGCAGGATTGAATGATTCAAGCTTTACGAGAATATCTGCCTTAAGATCATGTTTTTTTACATACCTATCGAGTGCAAGAAGCGGTGTATGTCCTATAAGTTCTTCTATACCGTGATATATCTTTCCCATAATTGCCTCCTGACAGGCCGGCAGCCTTTTTGAGGACTGCCCGCAGCCCGGTCCCATTGAATATTATTCTGAATACTTCTTTATCTCATCTGCAGAAGGAGCATAATCTCCGCCAAGATACTTTTCGCTTATCTCCTTTGCGGTTCCGTTCTCTGTCACCTCAAGAAGCGCCTTGTTTATGTCAGCAGCAAGCTTGTCGTTGCCCTTGCTTACAATAAAGTAGCTGTAGAAATCATCTCCGCTTCCGCTTTCAAGCACGGATGTGGGAAGTTCGTAGCCGAATGTCGGCTGATAATAACCATAGTACATAGGAGCGTCAATTACGGTAAAATAGTCTTCCTTTTCGCTTATGATATTGAGCTGAAGCGCAATATCAGATTCATTGTATTCGATGATTATGTCATTGTCGCTTTTCTCATTGAACTGCTCTATCCAGGCCGTATAAGCGTTTGTGGGACTTCCGATGTATGTCTTGCCGGCAAGGTCCTCGTAGTTGATCACATCTGCAAGCTCAAGGCCGGCATTTGTCACAACGATAAGTTCGTTCTTGAACATAGGAGCCGTAAAGAGATATTTCTCGCCGCGCTCTTCGTTCCAGCTGAGGTTGTTTACGCCGATCTGATACTTGTCTGAGTCAAGTCCTGCAAAGATAGCAGGGAAATCGGGCGATACTTCCCACTTGAGTTCGTACTCGGGAAGCTTTTCAAAGATCGCATTGATAAGCTCTACGTTCTGACCGGTAAGGTTGTTGTAATCATCATAATAGGTGAAGGGTCTGGGGGAAGCATGTGTAACAGCTACCACTACTTTCTTTTCTGCAGGTGCTTCTGTGGGATCCTCTGCTTTTTCGGTGGGAGCCTCTGTCGAATCGGCAGGTGCTGTCGTGGTATCGGCGCCGGCATCCTTGGTAGTGCCGTCAGCCTCTGTCTTCTTTTCTGCTTCCGTCTTCTGCTCTGCAGTTGAGCTCTCTGTCTTGTTTCCTGATGAACTTGAAGCGCATCCTGTAAAGATCATTGCCGTTGCAAGCGTTGCTCCGATTATTGTTTTAAAATTTTTCCTCATAGTTTTTTCTCTCCTTAGTTTTTATTTTTCAGCAGCCGCAAGCGCCTGCGAAATATCGTTTATAAGTTCTGTCTGATCTTCGATACCGGGCGATACCCTGATAAGGGAATCACTTATACCGAATATCTTTCTTTCCTCTTCGGGAATTCCTCTGTGGGATGTGGTGGCCGGGTGACCGATAAGAGATTCGACTCCTCCGAGGCTTGCGCCGAGAGTGAATATCTTAACTGCGTCTAAAAACTTTTTGACGCAGTAGCCGCTATTAAGCTCGAATGAGAGCATCGCGCCGCCGTTTTCCGCCTGTGAAAGCTGAAGGTCATGTCCAGGATCGGTTTCAAGCCCGGGGTAATGGACTGCCGCTACCGCAGGGTGCTTAGACAGAAAAGTTGCAATTACTTCGGCATTTTTTACCTGCTGACGTACCCTTACGCCAAGTGTCTTGATGCTCCTTATTAAAAGATATGCATCAAAGGGCTGTATGATCCCGCCCTGCAGCGCCTGTATGCCGTGAAGCCTTTCGGCAAGGGCGTCATCATTTGTTGCAGCGATGCCGGCGATGATATCGGAATGTCCTCCAAGATATTTGGTGGCGCTTTCCACGACCACATCTACGCCAAGTTCAAGAGGCCTTTGTAAAAGAGGCGACATGAAGGTGTTGTCTGCTATGGTAAGAAGGCCGTACTCTTTTGCTACGGATACGATCCCCCTGATGTCATTTACTTTAAGAGTCGGATTCACAGGAGACTCAAAAAAGATTCCTTTGACATCAGGCGAGATGTATTCCTTTATATCTTCCGCTTTGTTTACATCAATGATCTTCTTTTTGATGCCAAAGCCCGAAAATATCTTTTCAAATACGCCGTATGTTCCGCCGTATACCATTCCTGCCACAAGGATGGTGTCGCCCGACTTAAAGAGGCTTAGCGCGGCGCTTGTCGCTGCCATTCCGGATGCAAACGCGAATGCGTGCTTTCCGCCTTCAAGCTGAGCTATGACGTGCTCTAAGCTTTCACGGGTCGGGTTGTTTCCTCTGGCGTAACCGTATCCCGAATGATCTTCGAAACTGTTCTGTCTGAATGTTGCCGTAAGAAAGACCGGCACATTTACCTCTCTTGCGTATGTTTCCTTATCACCTGCTCCGTGGATCAGTAATGTGTCTGTTTTGCTCATTTTTCTACCTCCTGTTATATGACGTAATCATCTGCCGATCTGAGCATATTTATATTCCGAAGAAATGTCTTCAGCCTTTCGCTTTGGGGATTGTCGAATATCTGATTCGGCGTCCCGTCCGCAACTATCTTTCCGTTTTCAAGGAAGATTATCCTTCCGGCTACGCTCTTTACAAAGTCCATCTCATGTGTTACCAGAAGGACCGTGAAACCTTCTTTTACGACCTTTTTGATGGTGAGAAGCACTTCGCCGACAAGTTCGGGGTCGAGTGCGGATGTAGGTTCATCCATCAATAGAAGCTTCGGTTTTAAGGCAAGCGCTCTTGCTATCGCTACGCGTTGCTGCTGTCCGCCGGATAAATGTCTGGGGTAATGGTTCAGACGGTCGCTCATTCCTACTCTGTCAAGTTCCTTTAAAGCGATCTCTTTTGCCTCTTCCTTTCCAAGCTTTTTTACTATCCTCAGGCCCTCCATTACATTTTCAAGAGCCGTGCGGTTTTTAAAGAGGTTGAACTGCTGAAATACCATTTCTGTCTGACGCCTGAGCTCAAGCTTTTCTTTTTTCGAGCGGGATGTCATATCGAATTCCCTGCCGTCTATGGTGACCTTTCCTGCCTCGGGCTTTTCAAGAAGATTGAGGCATCTTAGGAAGGTGGATTTACCTGTCCCCGAAGGACCGATGATCGCAACCACTTCGCCTTCGTTTATATCAAGATCGACATCATCTAAAACTTTGTTTTTTCCGAAGGATTTGCTAAGTCCTCTTACTTCTATAAGACTCATTCCGATATCTCCTTAAGCTTTTTTCCTTTTCTTTGTTTTTCTTCCGGAGGCTGCTCGGGGATCGTGATCTTCTTTTCTATGAGTGCGAGTATTCTTTCAAGGATGAAAGTTATCACCCAGTAGATTATCGCCAGTGAGCAGTAAACTTCGAAATATCTGTAATTTCTTCCCGCCAGTATCTTGCCGGCTGCGGTGATCTCCACGACCGAACATGTAAAGGCAAGTGATGTTCCTTTGATAAGATTTATAAAGGAGTTGCCAAGGGGAAGAAGCGCTACCGTTCCGGCCTGGGGAAGAATGACTCTCCTTAGGACCTGGCCCCCCGTCATTCCCATGGACTTAGCCGCCTCTATCTGGCCCTTGTCAACGGACTGGATCGCGGATCTTATGGTTTCGGAATCGAATGCCGCCTGGTTAAGTCCAAGGGCGACCATCGCAAAGACGATTCCCGGTATACCGTTGATGTTGAAATTGGTGCCGTGGTAGTAATTGAAATATTTAAGCGCTATCGGTATACCGAAATAAGTGATGTAAAGCTGAACTATGATGGGCGTTCCTCTTATTATCGATACAAACGCTATCGCAAGCTGATTCAGGACCGGAATCTTTTTCATTCTTATAAGAGCTATCACGAATCCAAGCAGGATTCCCACCACCAGCGCCACCGCCGTAAGGTAGAGCGTTGTGGGAAGGTAAGCAAGTATTCCGGGTATTTCGGTAAAAACCAGCTGTATGTCAAACAGGTTTGCCATTTCTCATTTCCTCTCTCTGATGTTTCTTTGCTTTTTTGATGTTGGATGCATGATAATACATAAGCGCCGTTTTGAATATTCCCGATTATTTATCATCGGTGATAAGCAATGCTTATCACCGATGGATTTAATCTCTGAGTTTTGAAGCGATCGGATTTATAGATGCATCTACCGAAAGCGTGCGATTCTTGGGATCTCTGTCCTTAGGATCAGAGTTATTCCACTTGCTGTATGATATCTCCGACTGATAATCCTCTGCAGTCTCGCCTTCCGGGTGTTTTTTGTAGACATTTTCGGGATCAGCTGAAAGAGCCTTTCTTTCGCCGTCTGTCTTCCAGAGCTCGTCATAAGGAACCTGGGCCGCAATTCTTTCGGCATAGCTTGCAAAGATGCCCTTTGTCTTCTTTTCGGGGAATTCAAAGAAGGTGTACTTTCTGAATTCGGGAATCGCAAAAAGATCCTTTACATATCCCCAGACATTTTCATATTCGGTGATACGCTTTTTTATGGGACCTACATTGTGATAGTAGCTTGTCTCCCATCTTACCAGTGTGACATAGAGTCTTACATCCGCATCTGTGATATAATCGCCGAACAAAAATCTGTTGGTCTTAAGTCTTTCATCTATCTTTTCGATGGATTCAAAGAAATCGTCATAAGCCTCCTTGTATGCTTCCCATGACTGGCAAAATGCCATGCGGTAATGACCGTTGTTTATGGTAGGGAAGAGCCAGTCGTTAAATTCATCGATCTCTTTTCTGTACTTTTTGGGATAAAGATCCGGCGCATCGATCGGCTGAAACTTTCTGAACTGTACCTCGATGTAGTTTGAAAGTCTGTGGTAATCGTTGTTTACAGCCTTCTTTTCCTTTACATCCACAAGGGTCGGGGTCGTGGCTCTGCCCTTAAAATCAGGATCGGCTTTCTTATAAAATTCGCTTAAAAAATATGCGCCGAGGATCGGGTCCTTGTGATCTGTACTGTCTCCAAAGCCGTGTCCGTAGAGATTGGTCTCACCGCTGTGTGTCGTATGAGCATCTGCAATGACATCCGTAAGGCCGAGGATATCTCTTACTATCACAGGTCTGTTTGACCAATGGCAGCCGTGCGCCCAGTAGATGGCAAATCTGCCTTCCTCTGCGTGATTGTCATCCGCCTTATCACCGAAGGGCTTTATAAACGCGTTTGGCTGTCTTATGAATGCGCCTCTATCGTCGATCTCATCCTTTACCTCCTGAGGTCTCGGGGCTGCGCCCACCTCCTTTGCGTACTTTTCCGCAAGCTCGTCCGTGTAAGGGACCTTTGTTTTTCTGACTAATGAACATGCATTTGACATTTTTCTCTCCTCCTTAGGTTGTCATTAAGTTTAAAGTAAGTTCCGCGGATCTTTTAAGATCCGGGATATATGTATATTCCTCTGTGGAATGTACTTTCTCCATGCCGCAGGCGTAAACTATAGTGGGTATGCCCGCAGCGTTCAGCCTGTTTGCGTCGCTTCCGCCGAAAGTGGTGATGGTACCCGGAGTAAGGCCTGTTTTTTTGCAGGCTTTTTCAAACCTTTTCACAACACTTTCATTTTTGTCCACGCTGTATGCCTGTATATGTGTCGTCTTATTAAAAGAGCATGAGCCACCGGCATTTTTTGCGGTCATGCCAAAGATATCAAATATCTTTTTTATGCTTTCCTCAGCTTTATTATGGTCCGCGCTCCTTACTTCACCTGTAAGGCGTATGGTTTCGGGAACGATGTTTTTCCCTGCGCCGCCCTCTATCGTGCCTATGTTTACGGTGGTATAAGGGTCTACTCTGCCTATTTGTATTTTCGATATTGCTTCGGAAGCTATAAGAAGCGCGTTTATTCCCTCTTCCGGGGCAAAGCCTGCATGGGACGCTTTACCTTTTATTGTTATCTCAAATGAGATGATGGAAGGCGCCTTGGTAGCGGCTGTTCCAATGGAGCCTGTAAGATCAAGCACATATGCGTTCTTTGACTTTACAAGACCGAAATCGAAATATTTTGAACCTTCGCAAAAGGGTTCCTCGGCCACGGTGATCAATATCTCTATGTCGGGGTGGGGCCTGCCCTCTTCCTTTATCACGTTTAACGCTTCTATGATGGAAACAAGGCCCGATATATCATCCGCGCCAAGCACCGTATCGCCCGAAGATGTGATGAACCCGTCATCCGTCACGATCGGCTTTTTGTCCTTGCCCGGCGAGACTGTGTCAAGGTGTGATGAAAAGAGCACCGGCTCTTTTTGCGGATCACCCTCAAGGACCGCATAGATGTTTGGATGCGAAGAAGGGTGCGCTTTTAAATACGCTTTGTCCGTAGTGGATGATGTATTTACTTTAAGGCCAAGCTTTCTTAGTTTATATACCATGTATTCGGCGATATCCTTTTCTTCAAACGATTCGCTGTCAAACATGGATAGCTTTAGAAACTGTTTTTTTATTCTGTCTGCATCTACCATTTTTGATTCCTTTCCGCAGGTGCTTTATCAAACAGCATCCATAAGCAAAAGCTTTTCATAGACCGCACCGGCAAAGGCCCTGTGTCCTTTTTCGTTTAAATGTTCGTTGTCAGCAGGGTCTGCATCCGCATAATCCGAAGCTGCAAGAAATGCGTTTCCGTGTTTCTTTGCTATGCTTCTGTACACATCTTTAAGTTCATGGCTTACCGCTATGGAACTTTTTTCAAATTCGGGATCCTTATCCTCTCTCCAGACATCTTCACCTAAGAAAATAGGGGAGACTAAGAGGATCTTTTCTGCGGGAACGACTTTTTCGATCTCCTTAAGGCACTCTTCTATGCCGTTTCCGATCACCTGCGCGGAAGCCTTATAAATGCTTTTACAGTCGTTGGTCCCGAGCATCAGCACCACGGCCCCAAGGGAGGTGTGGTTTTTGAGTATTGTGGCCAGGGATGACACTCCCTTTCTTCCCGGACGATAGCTGTCCTCAAAGATCGTTGTCCTTCCGCACAGACCTTCTTCTATCACGCTTGCTTTGGATATCTTTTTCTGAAGAAGCCCGGTCCATCTTACATCCTCAGGATATCTGCTGTAATCTTTTGAACCCGGAACGAATCCCCATGTATTTGAATCGCCGAATGCAAGAATCTCTGCCATCTTTCGTGCCTCCCTTTGGTTTCTTTTGATGGAGATATCGTAGCATAAGGGGCTTCATTAGAAAATTCGAATGCTCTTATCGCCTGTGATAAGCAGCGGTTATCGCGCAAAAAATGAGACCCCGGGACATGCCAAGATTGCGAAGCAATCGTGGCAGTCCTCCAGCCGGACGCATGCGGCTGTTAGATCAAAAAAACTCTGAGCGAAGCGAGGAGTTTTTTCCAAGAGTCTCATTTTTTTCAACGGAGCAGGACGATAATATATACCCCGCGGGTGCAGAGAATAGGTTATGCACCCGCGGGGTATATATTACCGCCCTGCTCTATTTACGTTTTGGCATGCAAACGAAATTAGTACATTTCAAAATAGTGTTTGCAAACATTATTTTTTTATGTATAATAGTGTTTGCAAACATTATTTTAAGGAGGAAATAGCATGGATCAGGAAGAATATGTAAGAATGCTTGGACTATCACGTAAACGGATTCGCGATATATCTATGGTCACAAAACGTTTTTTGTATTACAAAATCGATTGGCGGGACAGGTTGATACAAATATCGGGTTCGAGAGGCACCGGAAAAACAACCTTGATACTTCAGCATATCAAAGAAGCTTTTGCCGATAATCCTGAATCAGCCCTATATGTTTCGCTTGACAACCTTTGGTTTGAAAACCACTCAATAAAAGAATTGGTCGATATACATGTTATGAACGGCGGTACGCACATTTTTATTGACGAGATCCATTATTATGACAACTGGCAATTATTGATAAAAAATCTGTATGATGAATATCCGACTCTTCACATTGTCTATACCGGTTCATCAATACTTAAGATGGACTATACCGGAGCCGACATATCACGAAGACAGATCTCTTACTTACTGCCAGGCCTTTCATTTAGAGAGTATCTTTGCTTTGAAGGCATAGCCGACATTCCTGCAATAAAGCTTGACGACCTGCTGAAGGATCATGTAAAAACAGCCGAAGCTATAGTGGAAAACAATACGATCTTAAATCATTTCGCATCTTATTTAAGCACCGGTTATTACCCCTTTTACAAAGACGTCTATTCCGGTTATGACCAAAGATTGCGGCAGATCACTAACCAAATACTGGAAAGTGATTATCCGGCTGTAGAAAAAATCAATTACTCTACCGTGCAAAAAATAAAGAAAATGCTGTATATTTTGGCCCAGAGCTGCCCTCAAACGCCAAAAATGACTCAGCTGTATGAGCAACTGGAGACCGACAGAAATCAGGGGCTTAAAATGCTCTACATTTTGGACAAGGCAAATTTATTAAGCCTTCTTTCATCCGAAAAATCCACCTTAAAAAACATGAGCCGTCCCGATAAGATCTACTGCGACAATACAAACATAATGTATTCGTTGGTAGAAAATGTGGATACCGGCACTAAAAGGGAAACCTTCTTCTTAAATCAACTGCGTTCAGCCGGGCATCTCGTTTCTTACCCTGAAAAAGGCGATTTCTGCGTGGATGATAAATATCTGTTTGAGGTGGGCGGAAAAAACAAATCTTTTGATCAGATCAAGGACATTCCAAACAGTTTTCTCGCCATAGACGATACAGAAATCGGTTACGGCAACAAAATTCCTTTATGGATGTTTGGGTTGTTGTATTAAAACAAACATAGAATAAACGTTAAGTAAAACCGCACTACTTTTGATTATTTATGTGCAAAATACACCCACTTTCATTATACCCCTCCCCCATGTTTTTCAAGGTTATTTATACTTTTATAATAATTTATGACATATTAGACAAACAATGCTTTAGGCGTTTGTTTAGTTTGCCTTAATCGTTTAAGGCAAGGCATGGATCTTTTCTTACGTACTGCCTACAAGCGTCTTCAGCCCTGTGGGCAGTAAAAATTATCTTTTGACTACCTATAGGCTTCTTCGGCTATGTGGGCAGTAAGATTTTTCTTTTGGCTACTGCTTGTAGGCTCCTCCGGCTATGTGGGCAGTAAGATTTTTCTTTTGGCTACTGCCTGTAGGCTCCTTCGGCTATGTGGGCAGTAAGATTTTTCTTTTGACTACTGCCTGTAGGCTCCTCCGGCTCTGTGGGCAGTAAGTTTTTTTCTTTTGACTACTGCCTGCAGGCTTCTTCGGCTCTGTAGGCAGTAAAATTTTACTTTTGGCTACTGCCTATAGGCTCCCCCGTCTCTGTAGGCAGTAAAACTCCATCCCGGGGTCTCATTAATATCATTTCATCTCACAGTACCTAGCGGTGTATTTGTAGCGAATGATGAACTATAAAACAATAGGGCTTCAGCCTTTATTAGACTAAAGCCCCATTATTGCAATTATATAAGGATATATTTTATCGAAAAGCCTTCACACCCTCATTGAATCTGATCATACCACTCTCTGTATTTTTTTGCCAGTGTATTAAGCCATACTGTATATTCATCCTCCTCTTCTATTCCATTTTCCTCGAGGTAGCTATCATTAATTCCCTTGTAGTATTCAACCCCCTCCACACGATATTCTAATGATTCTTTTATCTGTGATGCGGGGATTTTACACTCGATTTCGTCTATAACTGTATTATCATCGTCCAGTAAGAAAAGAACGGCATCATAATACCCTTTGTAATAGCTTGACAGGTCGATTTCTACAGGATGATATCTTGCCGCAATATTTGCCTCCCCATCAAGGATGGAACTGCCTTCCAAATAGTAATCCCAATCAAGTTTATTATAATTGAGTTCCCACACACTTGGAGAATCCATCCATCTGTCTACTATTATATTTATAAGCTTTAAATAGTCTTCTTCCTCATCTCCGTTATATGTATTATTGAACACTTTTCTGAAATAGCCTTTTTCCTCGTCTATGATTTCATGGACATCACTTCCCCAATATGTCATTATACGATTATTGCCAATATACACGCCATATTCATGATATCCGCTTTCCGGATCATACATTGCAAGCAGATCACCTATCTTTACATCTTCAAAATCCATCGGTTCGCGGAAATTACCCTGCGAAAGCCCGCTTGGGATATTTACACCAAAATGTTTATAAATAAGATAGGTATACCCGCAACAATCCGTCCCTTCGTCAATATTCCTTCCACCTATGATATATGAAGGGTTGGGATGCTCTACCGCATATTTTGCGATCTCAAAACCATTTGCGCAGGGAAGGTTGTTGTTGGGCCTTTCAGTGACATTTACCTCAAAGGTCGTCTGAATGCCTTGATAGACACATGTAAGTATGTTCTTTGCAGATGAAAGTTTAAGGGGATAGACTGCATATCCGTTGGGATTTAGTATTTCGCTGCAATCCGACATTTTGACGGTTATATCAAAATCGGCTGCGGTCAATTCGTCGCCTATGAAATGCGCACCCTTAACATATGTAGAGACTGCGATTGGATAAGGCTCGTTCTTTGCCTTTTTTGCAGCCTTGTCAAATCTCATGATCATGGCGGCCGTCTCGGCCCTTGTCAGCTTTCCGCGGGGATTGATGTCGCTTCCCTGGCCTATAAAGTTTCGCTGATATGCCCACTCGATATAGGGCTTTGCGTATCCGGCTACTTGCGAAGCATCGGCTCTTACCGTATAACTTTCCTTTGTCGCAACGCCAATATCCACCTTTATATAATCGGCATAGCCTTTAAGTATCTTTGTAAAATCCTGACGAGTGATGTCATCATCAGTTCCAAATTTTCCCTGGTTTTTGCCACTTGTATATCCGTTTACTATTTTGTTTTCCTTTGCCCACGCAACGGCATTTGAATACCATTTTCCGGTAGGAACATCAGGAAACACCTGTTCCTTATGCCTAATGTCAGGTTCTCCTGCCATGCGGTAAAGAACGGTCACCACCATTGCTCTTGAACAGTTTAGATTGGGCTCAAATGTAGTCTTCGAGGTGCCGGTCATAAAGCCGTTTTCAGACACATACTTTACTGCATCATAAAACCAGTTCGTGCTTTTTACATCTGTAAATGCGAATTCTGACGCGGCGCCCGCGGGCGATGCCTGCGTAATTGTTGCTGCCGCAATTACCAAGGCCAGCAACAACACTATTTTTTTTAAAATCGTATTTTGCTTCATAAACCTGATCCCCCTCTTTTTGATCTTGTTCAGTGGTATGAATGGTGAAAAAAGTAACCTTTTTTCATTATAATCCATGTTTGGAATAATTCATGTTGTCTCCTCACTTATGCCATAACATGCTCATACATGTTTTTAACACTTTCACACATATTTACAGGCTCGAGATTGACGCCCGGATTTGCGGTGGTATATACTTTAAATAGCTGATGCGCAAACCCCTGCCCCATCCATGTCACACCCGAAAAGTCGAGCCTTACTTCGCTGAATTCGTCAAGGCGGTGACAAAGCCTCTTTGCCTGAGAACGCGAAACGGGACCGTTTGGATAGATGTTTTTAAGCGATATTGACGTTTTAAAGAAGCCGCCATCTACCGATGCGTATTCATCAAATATCTGCGCTATCTGCTTGGGACTGTTATTTGACAGCTTCATTATCATTTTGGTCCCGACCGGACATTCGCCGTTTGCTGACAGAATCTCATCTGTGTTGCACTCATTGCAGGAAAAGATCTTTCCGTTCGATATTATGTAAAACTCATCAAGCATTCTGGCTGTGAAAAAGATTCCTTCCCCGGAGTGATTAACGTTGTCCGTTGTCATCTTACCCTTCATGAGTTCTATTATCGCATCTTCCTCGCTGCAACCAAGAAAAGATGATATTTTTTTGAAGATTCCTACTCCGTCATCTTCGAGGATTACGACCATATTTACAAAGTCCTTCTTTACAGTTATTTTAAGGTGTTCTGCCATAGAATGGTCGATCACATTGTTGATCATCTCGGACAGAGTGTATTCCCATATGCGCGATACATTTTCCGGAAGAATTCTGTAATACCCGGCAATGAATTTGTTTGTAATAATTGTCTCGTCTGAGAGTTCATCCTTGGATCTGCTAAGAACTAACGTGACATTATCCGATGCAACCGAAAAAGAACCATCAGTTTTTTTTGTGATCAGGCCCTCTGCGACCATTTCATTTACATACCTGTAGACTGTGCTTTTGTTTATTTCAAGCGCGGCCGAGACATATTCATATATATTTACTGCATTGTCACTTATTTTCGACAGTATGTATGCTTTTATGGATTCCTTTTTTTCTTTATCAAATCTCATATAATACCTCCTGTGCCGGGCCTTGTGATGTGGCTTTTAATTAATATCAATATAGTTACTTTTTCTTTAAAAGTCAATAGGCGTTGCTATTTTGCAGGATTTTTTCGCCATAAATTTGATATGTTTTGCCGTAAAACACTTATAGCAAAAAAAAAATCTTTTATTGCAAAAAAAATGAGACTGTGACTCCGTCCCGGGGTCTCATTTTTGCCATGCTGTATAGATTGACAAAAGTGTTAGAATAATCTACAATAAGATTTCAAATATACTCTCCCTGCGGGGATGATTCTTAGGAGGATGTTTTTGGACACGTCGGACATATTATTGCTGATCAGTCTGGTAATACTTTTAATACTATCTTCGTTTTTTTCGTGCGCGGAGACGGCGCTTACGACCTGTAATCTGTTCAGGATGAGGACGCGGGCGGAGGAAGGCGACAAGAAAGCGAAGAAGGTAATAAAAATAACCGATAAGAAGGCGAAGATGCTTTCCGCGATACTTATCGGGAACAATATCGTTAATATTTCGGCATCATCCATTGCGACTATTCTGGCCATAAAGTTTTTCGGAGATATGGGTGCGGGAATCGCAACGGGCGGATTGACGCTGTTGGTGCTTATATTTGGCGAGATATCGCCGAAGACGCTGGCGACGATAAAGGCGGATTCGATAAGCCGGATAGTTGCGCCGGTGATAGGCTTTTTGATGGCGGTTTTAACGCCTGTTATTATTGCCGTGAATTTTCTTGCGAACTGCTTCCTGCGGCTTATAAGGATCGACCCTAATGCGAGAAATGCTTCCATTACGGAGGCGGAGCTTCTTACGATGGTCGATGTGAGCCAGGAAGAAGGCGTTATCGAGCAGGAAGAAAAAGAGATGATCAACAACGTGGTGGATTTTGGAGACGCCACGGCGAGCGATATTATGATCCCGCATGAGGATATGACCATGATAGAGGTCAATGCATCATATGCGGATATCATGAGGGTCTTCCAGCAGGATTTCTTTACAAGGCTTCCTGTGTATGAGGGCAACCGCGACAATATCGTCGGGATACTTATCATGAAGGATCTGCTGCTTGTAAATGACAAGTCGAGATTCAATGTGCGCAAGTATATAAGAAAGCCTCTCTTCACTTTTGAGAGCAAGAAGCTTTCTGAGCTTTTGCATGACATGAAGGAAAGCTATATGAATCTTGCCATTGTCATGAACGAATACGGCGGTGTTTCGGGAATGATAACGATGGAGGATCTTCTGGAAGAGATCGTCGGCGAGATCAGGGATGAATATGACCGCGAAGAGGCCGAGCTTATAAAGAAGGTTGCAGATGACGAATATCTGATCCAGGCAAAGATGAATCTGGATGACATTAATGACCAGCTTGGAACGGAACTTGCTTCGGAGAATTATGAGTCCCTGGGCGGGCTGATGATAGAGCTTTTGGACAGATTTCCAGTTGTCGGCGATGAAGCCGATTTTGAAAATGTGCATTTGAAGGTCGAGGCCATGAAGCGTCAGAGAGTCGACACCGTGAGGGTGAAAATCACCGAGGTGAAGGAAGAAAACGAGGAAGACGAAGAATAAAAAACGGTTCAAAATCAAGTTTAACGTTAGCGTTTTTGATTTTTTTGCAAAAACGCACACGTTAAACTTGATTTTTTATAATTTTTCAAGGGGCATTCATTCCCAAGACTCAAGAATCAAAGAAACTCTGTCCCGCTTCGGTAACGAGGCGCTCGGTGCGGGGGTATTCGAAGATGAGGCTGTTATCTGCGTTTGCCTTGAGGTAGGCGGAAAACTCGCGGGCATAGTATTTAGCCAGTTCAAGGTTGTGCATGCGGCAGTAGCCGCAGTTTTCGGGAGCGGTGCCGGGGACTTCCTGCGCGGACTCTACGGACTGAAAGGCGGCAAGAAGAAGGGAGTGAAGCTCCCTTGAGGGGCGGTTACCTTTAAGGATAAGGTAAAAGCCGGTGAGGCAGCCCATGGGGCCCCAGTAGATGACTTCGTCCTTCCATGTAGGGTCGTTTCTTAAATAGGTCGCAATGAGGTGTTCGAGCGAGTGCATTGCGAGAATGTCGATGGCGGGCTCGATGTTGGGGTGCTTTACTCTTATGTCGTAGGTGGTGACATAGTATTCACCGAGGCGGTCTACACGGCTTGTAAAGATGCCGGGTACAATGCGGGTATGGTCTACCGAAAAGCTTTGAATAAGTTCCATTTGTTTTCTCCTTTTTATGATCTGCCTGCTACCATTTTTTTGCGGGGCAGGTATTTTTTTTCTTTGCCGCGCGAAGCTCTACGTAGCAGCCGCACAATATGCAGGTCGCTTCGATAAGCTTTTCGCATTCTTTGCAGGCTTCAAGCCTGTCTTTATATTCCGCTTCACTTGCTTTTTCTTTTGCGGGCATAATGCTGATAAGGTGCTTTATCTTTTCAAGCTCCTCTCCTGCATCTATGTCTGCAAGAAGGCATTTTTTGCAGCGCACATTTTTGTTTTCCATCAATCTTTTATCTCCGTTATATGCATACATGCGAAGGTCTGCGGGAGGACGGATATGGCAAAGCCTTCATCCGCGCCGCGGTAGCCGTGGAATGTCTTTACTTCATCCACGCCGTACATGCGGCCGTAGATGATGGAAGCTTCCGTAACATCTCCCATAATGCCTGTAAGGTCAAGTTCTGCGGTAAGGGAAGCTGAACAGTTTGCCATGGTAAGATAGTAACTGCCATCCCCCATTCTGCTCAAAACAGCCTTAAATTCGGGCGCCGTGCCGCCAGCGCTTAAGGTATGCCATTTAAGCGGGATATCTATCTGCACTCCTGAGTGGTGCGTGGCAAAGAGGCGGGTGATATCATCCGGAGCATTTTCAAAGCATGACTTTAACTCTTCTTCTGCGGCAAAAAGCATTTCCGAATCGCCGTTTTTTCCGATCGGTTGCTCGGGATGAATGTGCGCCTCAAGCACGCCCATTGCATAGCCTCCTACGGATGCACTGTTTGCGCATGCCTTAAAAGCATCGGCATTAAGGTTGTATTTTAACACCCTTGCGCCCTTTTCGTCAGCCTCTATGACATTTATACAAGTGTTTATGAGCCAGGTCCTGCCGCTGCCGATGTTGCCTCCTGTAAGGGCAGAAAGGAGCGCGTTTATGGCGGCGCCGTGGCTTATGCAAAGCACGCTCTTCTTTCCTGATGCGGCGATGCGCTGCATCACGCCTTTCATTCTTGCTTCAACTTCCGGCGCCGGCTCCATGTTGTTTATACCTATATCACGGAAAAGATCTTTTTTATCTTCCTGCCTTATGACATGTCCGCTCCAGTCGCCGTAGTCGCGCTCTATAAGATCTTTGTCTATATCCACCGTAAGGCCTTTTTCGGATGCGATAACGGATGCGGTCTCAACGGCCCTGTCAAGGGGGCTTGAAACAATTCCGTCCAGCATTATGTCTTTAAAGCTTTCGGCAAGCTTTACCGCCTGCTGCCTGCCCTTTTCGTTAAGAGGGATGTTTTCTCTCCCCTGAATTCGTCTTACGGCATTCCAGTCGGTCTGTCCGTGTCTTACCAGATAGATCAGCATTTCTTTTTATCCTTTAAAATCATATATCTTATTGCTTCAACGCCTGCGCGCACGTTAAGGTCTATGTCAAACGACATGTTGTCCTCGAGGCCTTTTTCTCTTCTTGTCTGATTACCGAAAACGGTAAAGGATGCTGCGCATCTTACTCCTCTTGCCTGGGCAACGGTGTACAGGGCAGCCGATTCCATTTCGCTTGCCAAAGCTCCCATTCTGAGCCAGGCGTTCCATTTGTTCTTTAGCTCGTAGTCCACAGGCATGGTCTCAGGAAGGAGCTGTCCGTAGAAATTGTCTTTGCAGTGGACAACTCCCATGTGGTAGGCAGCGCCAAGTTTTTCTACGGCGTACTTTAGGGCAAACGCAGTCTCAAAATCGGCTACTGCAGGGTATTCTATGGGGGCATATTCCTTGCTGGTGCCTTCGGATCTTATGGCAGCCGTCGCTATTACTATATCTCCGCCCATGACCTTTTCGTTAATGCCGCCGCAGGTACCCGTTCTTATGAATGTGTCTGTGCCGCAATGGATAAGCTCTTCCATGGCTATAGCAGCGCTTGGGCCGCCTATGCCTGTTGAGCAGACCGTAACCTTTTCTCCTTCAAGGTATCCGTTATAGATGGTATATTCTCTGTTTGATATTAAAAATGAAGGGTCATCAAGGTATGAGGCGATCTTTTCGCATCTGCCGGGGTCGCCGGGAAGTATGGCATAGCGGCCTGCGTCGCCGGGATTTATTTTAAGATGAAATTCTTCTTTTGAATAGATCATATTTCCTCCTTTTCTACTCTATATTTTGTATGTAAGCAAGATATCTTCCCGCATGTTTTTCGTCAAGGTAAGCCACAGCCCTTATTCCCTCTGCTTCGTATTCGGTGCTTAGCACCTCGCAGGAAGTGGTTATGGCAGAAAGAATGCTTCCTTTGTCATAGGGGATAAAGAGCTCGCATTTTTTCCTTCCCGCAAAGAGTTTTTCGCATATAGCTGCAGCTAGGAACGCTATGCTTTCGGGCTGCTTTGCGCTGATGTACAAGACATCTCCTGTTCTTTTGGGGTATCCGGTGGTACCTGCAAGGTCCGTCTTGTTAAAGACCGTGAGCATGGGGATATTCCCGGCGCCAAGGCTTTTTACGGTGCGGGTCGTTACATCCATATGCTCCTGCAGATATTCTTCTGTTATGTCTATTACATGGATCAAAAGCGAGCTTTCGCATACCTCTTCAAGCGTTGAATGAAAGGCCTGAACAAGGTCGTGCGGGAGATCGTCGACAAAGCCTACAGTATCAGACAGCAGAAATGTCTTTCCCTTTTCTGTGCTTATCTCTCTGACGCCGGTCTC
>JAEEGF010926946.1_pt1 | contig 85265 bp, 59 predicted proteins | sample 9134171 | NCBI WGS metagenome assembly JAEEGF01 (sample SAMN16246542, study PRJNA631951) | gut metagenome | biome: gut microbiome; feature: rumen; material: AP-attached | host: Bos | place: Iran: Karaj | collected 2018-10 | reverse complement strand
GCGCATAGCGAGCTATGTAACCGAGAAAAGTGGCAAAAAGACTTCAAATCAAACAAAAAGCAACCGAAACGAAATCTCATATTTTTGTAAGAAATCATAAAACAGAATTTTTAGAACACACCTAAACGCTTTTCAAAGGTGCAAAGATAAGAGTTTTGTCGCTTTCTGCCTTTTAAAATCTGCCGAAAGTTGATGGACTCATGAAAAAATGCGGTTTTGTTGAAAAAAAATGCTGAAAAGTTTTGGGGGTAAGAAAAAAACATCTACCTTTGCAGCGCTTTTCGGGGAACGAGAGGCAAAAGACATAAAATTGGGATATGGTGTAATTGGCAACACAACAGATTCTGGTCCTGTTATTCCTGGTTCGAGCCCGGGTATCCCAACTGAAAAAGCTTCGGAGTTTTACCACTTCGAAGTTTTTTTATGCCAAAAAACGTGAAATCTTTAGAATAATGTGAGAAAACAGAGAGACGTTTTGCGATAAATTAAAACTTTCTCAGTATCTTTGCACTGATTTATGCCCTTTTAGCTAAAGGGATGGCGTGTTCAGTACACAGAGTATTTGCACTTAAAAAGACTTTATGAACGAAAGTAAAAAACTGTTAGATAGCATTGTAGAAGGCATTCAGGAAAAGAAAGGCCATCGTATTCGCATAGCGAACTTGACAAACATTGGCGACACGATTTGTAATTATCTTGTGATTTGTGAGGGAAACACACCGACTCAGGTTTCTGCCATCGCAGACAGTGTGGAGGATTTCTCTACCAAGCAGGTAGGGGAGAAGCCTCGTGCCATTGATGGTTTGCGCAATTCAATTTGGGTGGCTTTGGACTACACTGACGTGATGGTGCATGTGTTTGTTCCTGATGCTCGACAATTCTACGACATCGACAATTTATGGGATGATGCAGATATTCAAGATATTCCAGACTTGGACTGATAAATGAAGAATGTAGAATGAAGAATAAAGAAACTTTTCGAAGAATTCTTCATACCTCAAAAAACTATAAAGATTGATTGAATGGCAACAAACAATAACAACCAAAGAAATAAGATGCAGAACCAACAGAAAGGCAAGCAGGATGGTCCTCGTTTCAATTTCAGTTGGCTCTATTTCATTATCATAGCAGGACTTATTTTCCTTATTTTCTCTCGCGATAGTTCTTCGGGTTCATCGAAGAGTCTTGCTTATTCCGATTTCCAGGAGTGTGTGGATAGCGGTTATGTGCAGAATATCACCATCGACCGCAATTCGGGAACCCTCATGTTCAATGTGAACACACAGGGTGAGCGTCACATTTTTGGCGATGTGAAAAAGGGCAATTCTGAGCGCAAGAACTTGGAGGTGGAAATCGGTAGTATTGAGAAATTTGAAGAATTCATTTCCGCCAAAAAGGAGCAAGGACTCTACAAAGGAAAAGTGAAGTATGAGCACAGCGATGATACTTTCATGCATATCCTTTGGCAAGTGCTCTTCTTTGTTGGTATCATTGTTTTCTGGTTCTTCATCATGAATCGCATGAGTGGAGGAGCCGGCGGAATGGGTGGTGGCATCTTCAGTGTCGGTAAATCGAAAGCCAAACTCTACGAAGGGAAGGACAAGGATCAAAAAGTTACTTTCCGCGATGTGGCAGGGCAGGCAAGTGCGAAGCAGGAAGTGCAGGAGATTGTCGATTTCTTGAAGAAGCCTGAGAAATACACAGGACTCGGTGGTAAGATTCCAAAGGGTGCGTTGCTGGTAGGCCCTCCAGGAACGGGTAAGACGCTCTTGGCAAAGGCTGTGGCTGGTGAAGCAAACGTGCCGTTCTTCTCCATGTCGGGTTCCGACTTCGTGGAAATGTTTGTGGGAGTTGGTGCAAGTCGAGTCCGCGACCTTTTCCAACAGGCAAAGGACAAGGCTCCATGTATCATTTTTATTGACGAGATAGATGCTATCGGTCGTGCGCGTAGCAAGAATTCAAGCTTGAATTCAAATGATGAGCGAGAAAGTACACTCAATCAGTTGCTTACGGAGATGGATGGTTTTGGCACGAATAGTGGTGTGATTATCTTAGCAGCCACCAACCGCGCCGATATTCTCGATAAGGCATTGCTTCGTGCAGGACGTTTCGACCGTCAGATTCATGTGGATTTGCCAGATGTGAATGAACGTAAGGCGATTTTCAATGTGCATCTCCGCCCAGTGAAGATTGACGAAACCGTGGATGTGGATATGTTGGCACGTCAAACTCCAGGCTTCTCAGGTGCAGATATTGCCAATGTATGTAACGAGGCTGCACTGATTGCTGCGCGTCGCAACAATGAATGGGTGGATAAACAGTGCTTCTTGGACGCAGTGGACCGTATCATCGGAGGTTTGGAAAAGAAAACCAAGGTGATGACAACGGCAGAGAAGCGTGCCATTGCGATTCATGAGGCAGGCCATGCCACGATTTCTTGGTTCTTGCAGTATGCAAACCCATTGGTGAAAGTAACGATTGTGCCACGTGGACAGGCGTTAGGAGCAGCATGGTATATGCCAGAGGAACGACAGATTACGACGAAGGAGGAAATCCTCGACGAAATCTGTGCTACTCTTGGAGGTCGTGCCGCAGAGGAAATCTGTTTGGGACGCATCTCAACGGGTGCTATGAATGACTTGGAAACCGTTACCAAGCGAGCATACGGTATGATTGCTTATGCGGGTATGGGCGAGTCTTTGCCAAACCTCTGCTATTACAACAATCAAGAGTATCAGTTCAATAGGCCATATAGTGAGCATACTGCTGAACTCATCGACGTTGAGGTGAAGAAGCTTATTGCCGTGGAGTATGAGCGTGCCAAGAAGATTTTGCGTGAACACAAGGATGGACATGCTGAATTGGCTCAGTTGCTCATCGACAAGGAAGTGATTTTTGCCGAGGATGTGGAGCGCATCTTTGGTAAGCGTCCTTGGGTGTCGCGTACCGACGAAATCCTTGCACTCAATGATGCGGAACGCAGAATGCATACGGGTGAAAAGAATGATCCAACGGAATATGTGGATGAGAATGAGGAAATCATTCGTCAGAAAGCCATCGATGCTGTGGTGGAAAAGGCAAAGCAGAATGGTAAGGATGTTCCTACAGATGCTGATGGTGCAGTAGTTCTTGATGAATCGACCACTTCCTCCACCGCTTCAATCCCTGCAAGCGAAGATTCCAATCCTGCTGCGAATGCGAAGGATTCCTCGGCAGCTGCCAAGCCTGATGCTAACGCTTCTGAAGCATCTTCTTCCGATGCTTCGAAGCAGAATCGTGGCTTGTTCGACTAATTCTGTAACTCAGTGTTTTAATTACATATAGCAATGAAGTCTAATTTGATAGTTCGCGCATTGACCGGTGCGGTATTTGTACTTCTTTTGGTGGGCTGCATGGTGTTCGGCCCTCAGACCTTTGCAGTGCTTTTTGCTGTCATCACAGGAATGACAACATGGGAATTCTGTACCATTGTTAATCGAAACGCTGGTTTGCAGGTCAATCGTTTCATCACCACAGTGGCAGCTGTCTATTTCTTCTTTGCTGTTCTTGGATTCAATCTCAACGTAATGGATGCAGGCATCTTTGTGCCCTACATCCTCACTTTGTTATATTTGTTGATTTCGGAATTGTATTTCGACCGTGAGAATTCCATTCAGAATTGGGCTTTTTCTTTCATGGCTCAACTCTATGTGGCACTTCCATTTGCTTTGCTCAACACGATGTCATTCGTGGTGGTTCCTTCAGGGGAATATGGCACGCCGATGGTGACATATACATGCATTTTTTCACTTTCCGTTTTCATTTTCCTTTGGTCGAGCGACACAGGAGCCTATTGCTTCGGCAGTATGCTGGGTAAGCACCGACTCTTCCCTCGCATTTCTCCAAAGAAATCGTGGGAGGGTAGTGTAGGAGGTGCCTTTGTAGCCATTGTGGCATCCCAAATCATTGCTTCTTTTAGTCAGGATTTCAATGCGCAAAGTGAACTCCTCAATCGATTGGCTTGGGGCGGTTTGGCTTTGGTTGTAGTTGTGTTTGGCACTTGGGGCGACCTTGTTGAATCGTTGTTGAAGCGTAAGTTGGGTATCAAGGATTCAGGAAACATTCTGCCAGGTCATGGCGGCATGCTCGACCGTTTCGATTCCTCTCTTTTAGCCATTCCAGCATCAGTTATTTATATTTACACCCTCAACAGCGGGTCTTTTCATCACTTCTTTGAGTCGTTTTTGAAATAATTTTGAAAAAAAACGCTAAAAAGAGTTACATAATCAGAAATATTTATTAGTTTTGCATCCATTATTGTGCAGATTCCTAAGAGTTTGCACATATAAGTGTGTTTAAAACTAACGAGTGAGGTGCTTTTCCTGATGCTCTCACACATTCTTTTAACTTAATCATTCCCAACGATGACAGACATCGAAAAGACCAATGAGGAAATCCAGCAGGAACCATTGGCTGAAAATGCAAGCGCTGTAGAGGAAACTCCAGTCGCATCTCCTGAAGAAACAGCAGTTGCCGAACCAGAAGCAACTGAAGTTGAGCAACCAGAGGCTGAGGCTGCAGCCGAACAAGCAGCACCAGCAGAACCTATTGCCGAAGAAGCCCCTGTTGCAGAGGAAGCTCCTGCTGCAGAGGAAACAGAGGCAGCAGAACCCGTAGCAGCAGAGGAGGAACCTGTAGCTCAAGATGAAGAAATGCCTGAACCAATGGCAGATGAGCAGGATGAAGAATCGAAGAAGTATTCTAACTACCAGACAAAGGAAGAAATCATTGCCCGCCTCAAGGAAATCGTGGAGGGCGAAGATGAAATCTCTCGTCAGGAGGTGGAAGCTTTGAAGAGCAATTTCTACCGTATTCAGAAGCAGCAGAGCGAAGATGCTTACAAGGCATACATCGACGGCGGCGGTGATCCTGATGCCTACATGCCTGCCCCTAACACGGATGAGGTTGCTTTTAAGGACTATATGGCTGCTATTCGTGAGAAGCGTGCTGCTCAGCATGAGGCAGAGGTGCAAACCTTAGAGGATAATTATGCAAAGAAACTCACCATCATCGAGAAAATCAAGGAAATCCTTGCCACTCCAGATGAGGTGAACAAATCATATAACGATTTCAAGGCGCTCCAGCAGCAGTGGAATGAAATCAAGAGTGTGCCTGCAGAGAAGGCAACTGACCTTTGGAAAACTTACCAATTGCATGTTGAGCAGTTCTATGACACATTGAAGCTCAACAACGAATTCCGTGCTTACGACTTCAAGAAGAATCTTGAACTCAAGACAGCTCTTTGTGAGCGTGCAGAGAAGTTGCAGGAGGAAGAAGATGTGGTTTCTGCATCTCGCAAACTTCAGCAACTCCATCAGGAATTCCGTGAAATCGGTCCTGTGGAGCGTGACCTTCGCGAAGGCATTTGGAACCGTTTCAAGGCGGCTTCTACAATTATCAACAAGCGTCATCAGGAGTATTTCGAATCACGCAAGGCTCAGGAATTGGAGAACTTGGAGAAGAAGTCTGCCATTTGCGACCAAGTGGAAGGTTTCGAACTCGATTCCCTCAAGACTTTCGCTGATTGGAACGCCATCTCCGACAAGATTATCGCACTTCAGGCAGAGTGGAAGACCATCGGTTTCGCTCCTCAGAAGATGAACGTGAAAATCTTCGAGCGTTTCCGTGCTGCTTGCGACAATTTCTTCACCCGTAAGGCAGAATTCTTCAAGTCGGTTCGCGACAGCTTGAACAACAATCTCAAGTTGAAGGAAGAACTCGTGGCACAAGCAGAGGCTCTGAAGGACAGCACTGCTTGGAAAGAGACCACCGATGCCATCATCGCCCTTCAGAAGAAGTGGAAGGAAATTGGCACCGTGCCTAAGAAGTTCAGCGATGACGTTTGGAATCGTTTCAATGCCGCTTGCGACGCATTCTTTGAGGCAAAGAAGGCTGCAAACAGTTCCCAGCGCAGTGAGCAAAACGAGAACTTGCAGAAGAAGCAAGCCATCATCGACGAATTGGCAGCTATCGACCCAGTCACAGAGGAAGGCGACTATCGTCCAAAGCTTCGTAAGGCACAGGAAGACTGGAACAACATTGGTCACGTGCCATACAAGGTGAAGGAAGACATCTACAAGGCATTCCGTGCACAGATGGACCGTCTTTATGGCGCACTCAGTGAGCGTGCTTCTCGCAACCGTGTGTCTCGTTTCCGCGACGAGGTTCGTTCAGGAGATGGCAACAAGATTCGTGAGCGTCTCCTTCGTCAGTATGACATCTTGAAGAACGAAATCAAGACCTACGAGAACAACCTCGGTTTCCTCTCTCTCTCTTCCAAGTCGAAGAGTGGCAATGCCCTCGTTGAAGAGCTCAACCGCAAGGTAGATAAGCTCCGTGCCGATCTTGAGGAAATCCGTCAGAAAATCGCAGCACTCGACGAAAAGAAAGATTAATTCCCTTCAGAAAACAAAATTCCTAAATAGAATGGGGGAGAGCTCGCAATCGATGGGCTCTCCCCCTTTTTCTTGAATGGATGCTTCAACACAGAGGTACATGGAAACCGAGTTTTTTCTATTTTTCTCTGCTTAAGAACTATTCTCTACGTCAGTTCGGGATAAACTCAGAACAATGATAGTTGTTTTGTGTCCTCAATTCTATATCCCTGTATGGCCTCATATGTTTTTTTCCTGAGTACAGCCTGTCTTCGGCGAAGCCAGAGTGTGCTCCACGTTAAGCCATCCGACTGGATGAAATAACAGGATGGCTTTAGTGTGATAAAACAATGAAGGTCAAAAAAAAGCGCTCGTGCGCGAAATAATCCACCGAAAGGGATAAGTTTTCTGTTTTTATGCTTACCTTTGCGGTGCCGTCAGGTAGCGCACCGGCTATGGCTGAAAATTCGAAGTATGCAATTAAATAATTCAAGAAGATGAAAAAGGTTTTTTTACTACAATTGGTCCTCGTGCTGTCGCTTCAAGCGCTGGCCGATGCGACAATCTCGTTTGAGACAAGGCAAGTGCCCGTCAACCGCGGCGGGGAAGACGGCGGAACGGTCAGTCTGCGTTTCTATAGTGACTTGCCCTCGGTACCTTATATCTCGGTGGCCGACTTCCAGCAGCTGATGCTCCCCGGAACCACGATAGAAGTGAGCAAGACGGGTGAGGGAGCGTATCTGCTTGAGGGTCCGTATGCCAAAGCCACGGTGGACATCGACGGTGAGCAGTTCTCGTCGGACGACTACATGGCTTTCACCAACCTGATGGGTCAGACGCAGGAGGGAATGGACAATGTGGGCTTCGGCGGTGCGCCCTTCTTGCGCTACAACCATCAGGAGTTGACGCCGGCCACGGCAACGGTCACCTTCGACTTCAAGAAGTATGGCATCGACCTCAGAGGCGACGAGACGGCCGTGTATTTCCCCTTCACCACCATCGCCGACATCTTCGGCGACCTGGATTTACACCTGGCCGGCTATAACGGCGAGAAGGTGATAGTGCTGACAGACGATGAGAACAACGATGTGGCCCTACTGGAGCAGGATAGGGCCCGGCAGTTGCTGGAGGCCAAGAGCCGCAACGCTGACATGGCTGCCTACTGCTACGGCGAACTGTGTTTTGTAATAGACCACTTCTACGGCATGCCCGGGCGCTCGCCGCTCGAGGATGGCATCAAGAAAGACGGTCTGGACAAGACGCTCGACGGCATCGAGAACGGACCGGACATCAAGAAACTGCTCAAGAGCACCAGCATGAACGACTACTTCGCGGGCATGAAAAGCCTGCAGGTGCTGCTGCAAGACGGCGGACATACCGACATGTTGGTTGACTGGAACCTATTCAAGGCTACGCAGGAAGGCGACGACATTACGGAAGTATTCGAAAAATGGAACGAAGGGAATCAGGGATTACAGGACACATATCCACAGCTGTACCAGGCGCTGATGGACTATCTCGACACTTTTGATAATCCAAAGGGCAATTATATCGCAATGGCTCGTCCGATACCATCGGATGAAACCTATTACAAGAAAGGCGACACGGCCTATCTGATGTACAACTCGTTCGGGCCGATTAGTAAACATGCATGGAAAGAATACTACGCCGGTGGCTGCAAGGGCGAGACGCCTGAAGTAAGCGAAGACTTCCAGGGCGACCTGAGCGTGGTGCTGGATGCGCTGAAGCGGGCTAACGACGACCCGGAGGTGAAGAACCTGGTGGTTGACCTGTCGTGCAACGGGGGCGGCGACTTTGACGTGCTGATGGCCATATCGGTGCTGATGGGCGGCCCGAACTATTACTACAGCGAGAACCTCGTGACCGGACAACGACGGAAATGCTACTTCGACGTGGACTGCAACTTCGACGGCGTCTTTGACGAAACGGACCAGGAGGTGAAGTACGACCTCAACATCGCTGTGATGGTTTCCGACCTGTCGTTCTCGTGCGCCAACTTACTGCCCTCGCTGATGAAAGACGCGGGATTCCCCATCATCGGCGAACGCAGCGGCGGCGGTTCCTGTTCCGTTCAGCCATTCATCACCCCCGAGGGAATGCAGTTCCAGATATCGTCGGCCCGCGACCGTCTGACCAATGACAAGTGGGAGAATATCGACGGCGGCGTAGAGCCCAACTACGTTATCGACATTTCTTCGGGCGACTACGACCCCCTCTACGACGTTGCCGATATCAGCAAATTCATCCACAGCTACTATAATCCTGTTGGCATCTTCTACATCGTCAACCGTGATGCTCACAACCACGACTATTACGACCTGTCCGGTCGCAAAGTCGCAGGAACTCCTGCCAAGGGAATCTATATTGTGAATGGAAAGAAGGTGGTGAAATAAGAACATGGGAAGGTTCTCTGATCACGCGTTTTATTCATATCAGTCCTCCTGCCCGTAGTAATAAGAATAGTCAATACCTTTCATGAATAGCTCGCGGTCGTCAATCTTGTCGGTCATAGCCTGTTTCAGCAACTCATGGATTCTGCTGCTATCTGTATGGCTTGCTATTAAGTAATGATTAAAAAATAACTTGGCACATTTTGAAATGTCCATATTAGTTGGGGAGTCTTCATCTTTTGGGCTGTTTTCGCCCGTTTTCTCAGTCATGATGCCCGCATCACTCCTTCTAAAACGAACAAAAACATCTCCAAAATATGAATAAACTGTACCAACTTATTTTTTAATCATTACTAAATGACAATCTATAAGCACGTTTGGAGACGCTGAAACCAGGGGCTGTGTGTTCCCGTGGTGTTCCCGAGGGGAAAAGGACAAGGAGTTAGAAAAATCTAACTCCTTGTCCTTTTATTTCGTCGAACTCACGTATTCTCTGGTTCTCAGAACGTATCCGCAATCGCTTTCTTGTTTAAACTAATTGCAATCTCATTTATACTAATCAGTAATCGCAATCTCGTTTATACTTATGACCTATTTTTCCGTTGCTCCGAATAAAACTTGGTAGTTCTTCGTTTCTTACTTTGCAAGTCTTTGGTTCAAACTTAGTGGGTGTGGGGAATAAACTTGGAGCAGTACCACTGCTCTTATAAGCGGTACTTTTGCTTATATAAGCAATGGTTATGCTCTTATGAGCAGTTGTACTGCTCTAAGTTTTCTTCCAAAAAATGGTAAGTTTGTAGCGAAGAATTGGGAAAAAATATGTACTTTTGCGGAAAGTTTTATCCTTTATGTAAAAAAGTCTTATCTCTTATGTAAAATGCCAAATTCCTTATGTAAAATAGTTTTATCCCATATCTAAAAAATGTCAATCAATTAATGCCCAAAAAGCAATCATTTAATGCCCCAAAAAGAAGCATGAAGTATTATAAGCAAGAAATGCCTGATGTTCATAAGACAGGCGAGAAGAAAAGTTATTTTCGGACGGAGAGATATTCAAACATCAGTAGTGAGTATTTGTTCAGGAGGATGGGAATGCCTGGCTCGGGACTATCGGAGGAAGCGATGTATGCAGCGGTGCGAATTATTCGTAACACGCTCATTCATTATCTGGCGTTAGGACATACGGTAACAATCGATGGATTAGGCAGTTTTCGCATTGCGTTAGGTATGAGGAAAGGAAAAGAAATGGAGGCGACGGATGATGATTCGGACGAGACGAAACGCAATGCACAGAGTGTGGAAGTGAAAAAGGTGATTTTCAAGGTGGACCGTGGTTTTTTAGATGATTTGAATGACAATGTAGTTTTGGAACGTGGTGAAACGAGGAAAATCAAGTCGCCTGGCACAAGTGTGGAGGAGCGCTTGCAGATGGCATTGAACTATTTGGAGAGTCATCCTTTTTTCCATGCGAAGGAATATGCCGAACTGACAGGACTCTCGTTGACGTCTGCCCGTTATGAATTGCGCAAATTCGTGGCAGATGAGGCTTCGGGACTCGGTACAAGTGGCAAAGGAACACATATTGTTTATGTGAAAAGCAACTAATATTCTTTCGTCTTGAAATTTACGTTATAGTGTCTTTTATGGCATATACAAGTTGAAACATCGTCCGTCAGTGTTGATACTTGCACAATTCCTCTTACCCCATCAAGCAATGCAGATAGGGGATGCTGTGGTTAACCCTCGAAACAGACATGCTCCTCTTCAGTCCGAAGGCTTTTGTGTCTCTCACGTGAAAAAAAAACACCAAAGGGAGTGATTTTTCCAAATTTTATGTTTACTTTTGCCATGTCATTGATGATTTTTGCTTGTTTTTATTTGCAACACTAAGGTAAGTGAAAAATCTGACATGGCAAAACCCTAAGCAACTTTTTGTTGCTCAGGAACTTATAAAGAAAGTTCAACTAAAGTGCAAGGGAATTTAGGAATTTATGGCTTTATTATCATTATATCTCGGAGTGTTGTCATTTTTGATTGGAGATGGACAGATTGTTTCCGATTCGCTTTGTCAAGAAACAAACATTGTTGTGGATATGGAAAATGTGGAATTGCATTTCGATACTAAGATTCTATCTGAATTCTTGAGCGAACACCCATGTAGTGAAAAGGAAAGAATAGCCTTATTGTCTAATGTTCGTAAATCAGGTCAAACTTACAAAAGGTCTTGGGATGATATTAATCTTTGTAAGTTCACATTTATAGAAGATTTGGACATCTATGACTTGCTCTTAAAGGCTATACCAATTCTCCTCAAACAAAAGAAAATAGTTATTTATGATAAAGAAAGTGGGAAATCTTTCAACAAATATAAGTTCTCAGAAAAGGTCAAAACCATTGTAGACGAGGAATTTGTGGTTTATACTATTCGTTATGGGAAAATTAATAAAATAGTCTTTTAAAAAAAAGGACTTTGTGTCAATGATATTTTATCATAAAAATGTGCCACTTTTTTAAACAATTTATGGACAATGGGAAATTTTGGGAAATCCATTAAATATGTTTTATATTGCATTGTTCTTATATGTGTTTGTTCATGTAGTTCGATAAAAGAACGCCATTGCATAGATTATATTTTAGACGATTTCTATCGAATTCATTTTAGATATCCTAAGAATCTCGATGAGTTCATGGTCCATTATAAAAAAGGCGTTTTTAACTTACTGATGAATGAACAATCAGATTCCAATGTTGTAGTGGATATTTTCAATAAAATTGATCGTATGGATTGGAAAGACCCAACGGTCGGAATAGAATATTTACGTTTCTATAAAGAATTAGAAAAGAAACAAGAGTATTTGCAGTATGATGTTACAGATGAGTTCGTAGAATTATTTGACATGAAAGATAGAATCAAATATTTGATGCGAAAGTATGACATTAACAAGGAAATCAATGACTTGTTGTCGCCAATGTATCATCGTGTGTCATCCAATACTTGTTTCTTTGATAAGGACGAGAATCCGATTTTTATGGATGAAGACGTAATGAATGAGTGGGGAAACCAAATTGTGGAAGCTACCACGGATAGTGTGAATGATTTTGCTAATTCAAAACGAGTGATGCTTGTATATGAGGACAACAAACTTTATCCTTTTGACTCAACATACTATAATAGTGCCTATGATGCTAATCTCAATAAAGTGTTGCCTGTTGTCCAGAGTTTTACGAGAAACAGAAGCAATGTGAAGAAAATTATCTTTCCTATTTGTGTGCCAGTATTAGAAAATTATGAGTAGAACTTGTTTGCAGCACTAAGTTACTGAGCAACAAAAAGTTGCTTAGGATTTTGCCATGTCAGATTTTTCACTTACCTTCGTGTTCAAGTTCATCAGCGTGCCTGCCAAGTGGATAAGGACGGCAAGGCACTATGAACTGAACATCTACACGGACAACAAGTCATACCTGAACCCTTTTGCACTCGCTGATGGATGAGCAGGTTTGCTTTGAGGGTTAACCACAACATCCCCCACCTGCATGCTTGATGGGGTAAGGGGAATTGTGCCCGATTCAACACATGACGGACTATATTTTAATTTGTATAAGCCATACAAAACACCATAACGTGAATTTCAAGACGAAAGAATATTAGTTGCGGATTTTAGGAAAAGATAATTCCTTGTTTTTCCACAAATGGCTTTAACAATTCTCATTTGGTAAAAAATTTACTGTATTCCTTTTCTATTTCTCATTTTTATAGTAAATTTGCAGCATAAACCAATGTTTAACTCTTAATGAATTCAGATTCATACCCCGCGGATGGGTTTAGTAACTTATTTAATTCGCTTTCTACCGACGGAAATGTCGGTCCGTTAATCACGTATATGCTTCTGGCACTTATTGTGTCTTCTATTTGTTCAGTGCTCGAAGCAACGATACTTTCAACTCCTATTACATTCATCAACACCCTTGAGCAACAAGGGGCGAAAGGTGCTGCGCGTTTGAAGAAACTCAAAACTGACATCGACCGCCCTATCTCTGCCATTCTGATTGTCAACACCATCGCCAATACGGTGGGTGCATCGCTCGTGGGTGCAGAGGCTGCCAAGTTGTTTCAGAGTACAGGAGTTGGTGTTATCTCAGGTCTTTTCACCTTCTTGATTCTCGTTTTCAGCGAAATCATCCCTAAGACGATTGGTTCCAATTATTGGCGCAACCTTGCTGTGCCTGCATCAGCCGTTATTCAGGGCATGATTTACATCACTTACCCTATTGTGTGGCTGGTGGAGAAGTTCACCCGTTTCCTCACCGACGATTCAGCCCCTTCCGTCAGTCGAGAGGAAGTGGTGGCAATGGTTTCCACTGGTGCCGAAGAAGGAGTGCTGGAAAAGGAGGAAAACAAGATGATTCAGAATCTGCTGAAACTGGATGATGTCACTGCGCACGAAATCATGACCCCTTCGAGTGTGGTGACGATGGCAGAGAGTTCACAAACCATTCGTGAATTCTACAATAGCGACGACTTCGCCAAGTTCTCCCGCATACCCCTCTATGAAGAGGAGAACGATGACTATATCACCGGCTATGTGCTGAAGCAGGAAATCCTCGAAAAACTGGCGCAAGATAAGTTCAATATCAAGTTGAAGGACTTGGCGCGTCCTATCCTCTCTTTCAATGAAGATGAGAGCGTGTCTAACATCTGGGAAAAGTTGCTTGAGAAGAAAGAGCACATCTCCGTAATCATCGACGAATACGGCTCCATGCGTGGTATCGTCACGATGGAAGACGTGATTGAAACCATGCTCGGTTTCGAGATAGTCGATGAGAAAGACGAAGTGGTGGATATGCAGGAACTTGCCAAGGAACAATGGCAACAGGTGCAGAATCGCCAGATGGCACGTGCCAAGCGCTTGAATGCGAAGAAGCCCGAGTCAAAACTAAAGTCAGAACGTAAAGATTAACCAACTAAATATTAACTAATATGAAACGTAACAGAATTTTAGCCCTTTGTGCTTGGCTGTTTGCTACAGGCCTTGTGGCACAAAACACACCTATGTGGAACGACCCAGGGAAGAATGCTGAGAATCGTCTTCCTAACGTCTCTGATTTCTTTGCATACGAAACGGCTGAACGTGCCCAAGCAGGCAGAAAGGACAAGTCGAATCGTTATTTGTCGTTGGAAGGTGATTGGAAATTCAAATGGGTGAAGAATGCCAACGAACGTCCTCAGAATTTCTTCTCCACCGATTACAGCGAATCGGGTTGGGACAAGATGCCAGTGCCTGGCATGTGGGAACTCAATGGATTCGGCGACCCTATCTACGTGAACAACCAGTATGCATGGCGCAATGATTGGGCAACCAATCCTCCAACCGTGCAAGACCTCAACAACCATGTCGGCTCCTATCGCCGTTCCTTCAAGATTCCAGCTGAATGGGCAGACCAGCAGGTCATCATGCACATCGGTTCTGCCACGAGCAACATCTCCGTTTGGGTGAATGGCGTGTATGTGGGTTATAGCGAGGATTCGAAGGTGGCAGCCGAGTTCGACATCACACCTTATCTTCTTTTAGGCAAGCAAAACCTCATCGCGATGCAAATCATGCGTTGGTGCGATGGTTCCTATCTCGAGGACCAGGACTTCTGGCGCCTTTGCGGTATTGCTCGCGAAACTTATATCTATGCACGTCCAAAGGCACACATCAACGATATTTTCATCACGCCTGACCTCGTGAACAACTATCAGGACGGTAAACTGAAAATCAAGATTGATGCACCTGAGGCACGTGGCAAGAAAGTGACGCTGCAACTCATCGCTCCTGATGGCAAGGACATCGCTCCTGCCTCGATGGCTTCAGCCGTGATTAATGACAACGGTTGGGCAGAAGTGGAAGCTTCGTTCACGAATCCTTTGAAGTGGTCGGCAGAAGCTCCAAATCTCTACACCCTCTATGCTTCCCTCTACGATGGCGACAAGCTCTTGGAGTGCATCCCTCAGCATGTAGGTTTCCGCAAGGTCGAAATTAAGGATGCCCAGTTGCTCGTGAACGGACAGCCAGTGCTCATCAAGGGTGTTGACCGTCATGAACTTGACCCTGATGGTGGCTATGTCGTGAGTGTTGACCGCATGATTCAGGACATCAAGGTGATGAAGCAGCTCAATGTGAATGCCGTGCGCACCTGCCACTATCCTGACGACCCACGTTGGTATGAGCTCTGCGACGTCTATGGCATTTACGTCACTGCTGAAGCTAATATCGAGAGCCACGGAATGGGCTATGGCGACAAGACACTTGCCAAGCGTGCCGACTACCACGATGCTCACATCGAGCGCAATCAGCACAACGTGTTGGTGTTGAAGAACCATCCTTCCATCATCGTTTGGAGTTTGGGTAACGAAGCAGGCTACGGCAAGAACTTCGAGGATGCTTACGACTGGATTAAGGGTTACGACCAGTCGCGCCCAGTGCAGTACGAGCAAGCAGGACAGAACGGAAAGACCGATATTTTCTGCCCTATGTACTACGACTATCGTGGTTGCGAACGTTATTCCCAGGGCGACAACCCTCGTCCACTCATCCAGTGCGAATATGCTCATGCTATGGGTAACTCCATCGGCGGTTTCAAGGAATATTGGGACCTCGTTCGTAAGTTCCCTAAGTACCAGGGAGGATATATTTGGGACTACATTGACCAAGGCCTCCGTGGCAAGAGCAAGGTGACAGGCAAGCAGATTTGGACCTATGGTGGCGACTATGGTCGTTTCCCTGCCAGCGACAACAACTTCAACTGTAATGGTGTCATTAACCCAGACCGTGAGCCTAATGCTCATGCATGGGAGATCCAATACTACTATCAGAACATTTGGACCACCCTCACCGATGCCAAGTCGGGTATCGTGGAAATCTACAACGAAAACTTCTTCGTGCCAATTCAGGGAGTCACCCTTCGCTACACCATCGAGGCAGAAGGTGACAAGGTGGCAAGCGGAACAGTCGATGTGCAGAAGTTGCAGATTGCTCCACAGACTCGCAAGCATGTGACCATCAAGGAAATCGCTGCAGCCCTCAAGAACAAGAAGTATGCTGGCAAGGAATTGGTTTGCAACATCGAATATGTGCTGAATTCCAATGACCAACTTCTCAAGAAGGGCGAAGTCGTTTCTCACGACCAGTTTGTGCTCACCCCATACCAGTTTGTTGATTTCGCCCAGCTCACCAACAAGACAGGCGACATCAAGGTAGAAGAGCACATTGCTTATTTCGTTGTCAGTGCCAATGGTGTGGATTACACCATCGACCGCTCCACAGGCTATATCTCCCACATCGACGTGGATGGCAAGCCAATGCTTCAGGAGGATTACGAATTGCGTCCTGACTTCTGGCGTGCACCAACCGACAATGACTTCGGAGCAAGTATCCAACGCAGAAATCGTGCTTGGGAAAACCCACGCATGTCGCGTGCCGACATCAAGAGCGAGAAGCAAGGCAGCAACTACGTAGTGACTACCAACCTCAGTATGAACGTTTATAACGCTAAGTTGCAACTCGTCTATACCTTCACACCAGAAGGAAAGGTCATCATCGACGAAACACTCACACTTCCTTCCCGTGAGGAGGCAGAGGCAATGAGCGAAGGTCAGGGAGGAAACAACCGTCGTTTCGTATCCACTCCAATGCGTTTCGGTATGGAACTTCAGATGCCAAAGGAATTCTCTACCATCGAGTTCTACGGCAAGGGTCCTTACGAGAACTATATCGACCGCAACAACTCAGCTACTTTGGGTGTTTATGAGCAGAAAGTTTCCGACCAGTATTGGGGATGGGTTCGTCCACAGGAATCAGGCAACAAGACTCAAGTGCGTTGGTGGAAGGTGCTCAACAAGCAGGACAAGGGACTTGCTTTCTGCTCCAATGAACCAATGGAGTGCTCTTCATTGCCATATCTCACCAGCGACCTCTCCACAGGTCAGGACAAGAAGCAGCACCACTCAGGTGACCTCGTAGAGCGTCCATTCACTTCCGTCCACATCGCTCAGCGTCAGATGGGACTTGGCTGCGTCAACTCATGGGGAGCATGGCCACGCGAAGAATACCAGATGCCATACGGCAACTACCACTTCCAGTTCGTCATTGCGCCAGTGAAGTAAAAAAAAAGCCTCACCCCCAAACCTAGCCTCACCCCCGACCCCTCTCCGAAGGGCGAGGGGAGTAGAATGAAGATTAGGACGAAAACGATAGCGATAACGAAAGCTTTTTCCATCCGGATGGCAGTTTCGTTATCGTTATCGTCTTCATTTTAGGTCAAAGGCTTGCCGTCCAGAAGCATCGCTTCCCGCTCCACTCTTCACTCTTCACTCTTCACACTTCACGCTCCACACTTCACGCTTCATTTCCGATGAAAAACAATCGAGTGAAAAACATAGTTTGCATCACTCCATTCCCATCCTTCCAGTTCCAATAGATTGTCGGTAAACTTGGCTTTCATCGTCACCCCTTTCGGAAGGATGGTAGAGTCATAGGCGATTTCCTCGGGATTATTGCAAAAACCCTCCTCAGTGGTAAAGCCAATGTCATACTTGTAAATCGTCACTTGGGCCTCGTTCTTGGATTCGTTCACCGTATAGACAAACGAATACTGGAACAGGCCGTCAAGCATCAAATAGCCAGTCAGGTCAGAGCGGAACACCCAAGTGGAACAGCTTCCGCCCGTAGCAAGCATATAGTCCATGCTCCCACCTTCCCATCTACCAACGATGCGGTTGTTGGCATCGGGCTGTGGCGTTCCATATTTAGCCCCTCCGACCGATTTCTCGTCGTAGTCGTAGGAAGAAATGGCACGCCAAGGATAGTTGACGAAGTAGCTCGCACGATTGAAGGTCTTAAAACCGTCCCTGCTTCGTGCCAAGTAATCGATGGTGTCGCCCGCCTCAAAATAGCACCTGTATTCGTAAGAATTGGGGCTGGTGTAGTCCGTCACCTCATACTTGAAATGGTCAACGCAAACCTCCTTTCTCCCATCGTTATAAGTCTTCTCCGTCATCAGCCGTCCTTTGCCATTCTCCTCGAATTGACAGACTTCCGTCATGCTGAACGGCAGGTTGGGGTAGAGCTGTACCACGTCCGTTCCATGGTCGTTGATAGTCGAGTAAGTCAAGTGTTGCCAGTCATGGCACCACAATCCCACCAACTCGTTTTTTGCGCCAGAGCTGTCCTTGATGATTTCTCCCTTAAGGATCAGAACACACTCCGTACCCTTTTGCTCTTCGATGAAAGCCACATATTGCTCAGGGTCGAGATACAATCTGCAGTTCTCACCTGATTCATGGTAAACACCAAAATCCTCATTCTGTAAAGCCGAAAGCAGATGATACACCGTTTCCCCCTTCCATTGGGTGCGGAACACCCTGGTAGGGAATGCGATACCCCAATCCCTGACTGTTTCTTTCATACCCTGTGGAAGATTCTCGAAAGCAATATGTTTTACCGCCTTGCCGCTCAGCGGATAGACATAGCAGATGCTATCGTAATAGCTCGTAATATCAAGCAATTTCCCTCTCTTTCCCTCGCTCCACTCATACTCCCCAACGACAATCGTTTCGCCCTTCTTAGGTTGGGGATTGTCGGTGGGTGGCTGAGTACCTTTTTCACCGTCATCTTTGTTGCAAGTCGATAACAACATGGCAAGACAAGGGAAGACAAGCAACATTGTCCAGATTTCATTCTTCATTTTCATTTGTTGACTCGTTTTTCAGAAACTAAGAATAAAAGTAGCATGGAATCCGCTGATGGGATTCTCTGCAAGGCTAAGGTCACCGCCTTGTCGCATCATGATTTGACGGGAAAGGGAAAGACCGATGCCACAGCCCGTGTGTTTGGTGGTGAAGAAAGGAATGAAGATTTCGCGACGCACTTCAGCGGGAATCGGTTCACCATTATTACTGATGTAGAGGGCATCATTCCATCTCACATCCATGTCCTGTGCTCCAGCTTCTTGTGCATTCTTCACCAAGTTGATAATCACTTGCCGAAGCAGATTGCCGTCAGTGTGAAGGATGAAGTTGTGAGGAATGGAAATGTGCCAGTTCAATTGAGCATAAAGACTCTGTATGCTTGTGAAGAATTCATTGAGATTCACATTTGTTGGCACAGGCTCTTGCAATTGGGTGAGTTTGCGGTAACTATCTACGAAATTGGCAAGTCCTGCACTTGTGTCGTGGATGGCACGAATGCCCTTTTCGTAAGGTGTGTCCTTGATTTTCGGATTGCTCAGATAAGCCTGGGTGATGCTGCTGATAGGTGTGGTGGCGTTCATGATTTCATGCGTGAGCACACGGGTGAGTCGTTGCCATGATTCCACTTCGTTCTGAGCCACAAGATGGTTGATGTCTGTGCCCAAGTCGTTGAGGGTTTCTTGCAAGGCACGCTCTCCTCCGAACAACCCATGCACCGGCAGACGGAACGTGAAGTCCTTGTTGCGCATGGCTTCCCGCATGAGATGAGCACGATCCTTTAGTAGTCGTTGGTGATGGACAAAGAGGATGATGGCAACGATTATCACCACCACGAAAGCGATGATGACGATGAGTGGAACAGATACAGACATCATGGCTTTCTCATTTTTGCATAAAGTGTTTGACGAGTAATACCGAGGAGTTCGGCAGCCTTACTGATATTGCCGTGGCATTTCTCAACCACCTTCCGCACATGTTCCGTTTCCATTTGGTCGAGAGGTACCACCCGCTTGTTATTGTCGATGGCATCTTTCAGCACGTGAATGAGTTCGTCGTTATCCCAAGGTTTGGTGACAAAATCCACAGCTCCCGACTTCAATCCTTTCACAGCCAATTTCACATCGGCATAGGCTGTGGCAAGTACCACGGGAATGTCTTCGTGTTGGCGATGAATGGTGCGGAGCCACATCAGTCCCTCTTGTCCCGAATTCACACCGAGCGTGAAATTCATGTCGAGCAGAACCACATCCACCTCCTCCTGTTGAAGAGTTGGAAGAATCTTTTCAGGTGTGGAAAGAGTGATGACACGTTCAAACACTCCTTCCAAGCATATTTCCGCTGCGGTGAGGATGGCTGGGTTGTCATCCACCACCAAAATTGTTCCATAGTTAGCCATTGTTTTCTAAATCAACCATTTAATGATACATCCACATATAATCGCTATGCCAAAACTGAGCAATGTTCCAGCCAACACATATTCTGTTTTGGCTCGTTCATAGTCTCGGAATCGAAGAATAGATTTGGCTGTGATGATGAAACCCACTGCTCCGAATTGTCCTGCTATGATGAGCACAAGGCTCAGCAAGCGTTCCAAATTGCCAATCAAAGCACCTGCATTCTTCAGTTCTTTGTCTTTCGCTTTTGGGAGGTCGATTTCATAGCGAGTGAGAATCATTTTGATAAAGATATTGGCAGGTTTGGTACAGATGATGACGGCGGAGAGGAAAGCAGGGAGAATCAAAGCATAGTTCTGAGGAATCCATGCAAATTGTTCCCATCCGTTTCCAATGAAATAGCTCACAATCAGTAAGACAAAGATATGCAGGATTTGGTCGCCTACGAACCAAACCAAAGTCTGTGCTTTTACATAACTTTTGGCAATGTCAATCAACAAATGTGTCACTCCTATGATGACGGCATAGCCCCAAAGTTGACAGTTTCCGATAGCCACCCATGAGAGAAGCGTGATGATGAGAGCATGCACATACATGAAAGCACTTTTGTGGTGTTTTCGCTCTTTGGACTCGCACAGTGCATTGCTCTGCAAGAGAAAATCCCCTACAAGATGTGCTAAGAGTAGGTTGGCAAAAAGAATCGTGTTTAGCATGATGAGTCGAATTGAAGGGATTCAAAGTATTTCACTGCATTGTGGATTTGTTGCCATGATGCGGCAGAGGAATGTTGGTTCACGGCGGCTTGACTAATACCCAAGTGCTCAGCTATTTGTTGTTCGTTCTGTCCTTGTAGTCGGAGCAAGAGGATTTCGCATTGGCGAGAAGTGGCCTTGTTGATGAATGTGTCCACCATGCCCAAAATCACGGGGAGTTCCCGATGTACATTCTCTGCCTCGCGAATCGTCAGGGTTTCCTTGCCACTCATTTCGTTCAGTCCTCTACCCGAAAGATAGATGGCTTCACCGTCAATCACTCCCTCTGTCTCGTCGTTGATGCGCAGGCTACCGATTCCCAGAGCCATACGGATGCCATATTTGCGAAATTCGCTATTGGCTGTCTCACTTACGAATACTTTCACATGGCATTTCAGTGAGAGGGCGATGCGCAGTGCTTTCCTTGCATCTGCCATCACGCACTCCATCGAGTCGCCACGGATGATGCGTCCCCAGGAATCCGAACAGATACCCTTCATGATAGGGAAGAAGTTGTTAAGATGCCGTTTGAGTCTCATGGTATCTTCTGCCGACATGGAGGTGGAACTGACTATGTCAGCCGAAAGTGTTGCGTATATCATTGATTTTTATGTATTTGTAAAATTTGAAGCTTCAATCTTGAAACGGCGCTTTGCGCCTTGAAACCGACCTTCGGTCTTGAACCTTGATGTTCCTTTTTGCCGCAAAGATACAAAAAGAGAAAATATGCTACAAATAATTTATAAGTAAAATCACTTATTTTTGATGATTATAAGTCTTTTTGCTTATATCTTCCCCTTGAGATAGGTTGTATATAGGCATTTTCGCTTATAAAGGATGATTATAAGTCTTTTTGCTTATGTACTTTTTTCGTTTAACGTTTAAAGTTTAACGTTTAACGAAGTTAGTACGTGAAGCGTGAAGAGTGAAGCGTGAAGAGTGAAGCGTGAAGGGTGAAGCGATTTCATCCGGAAGGCATTTTTAATTTTTAATTATTAATTTTTAATTTAAACTGTATGATTTTCATACAGCTGTGTGTATGATTTTCATACAATCTGCATTTTGTGGGGTAGAAACAGATTCGCCTTTTGAAGAACTTCTCGTAACTTTGTGTCAGCAAAACAAAAAGAACTCAACACATGACCCGCATTTTTATCATATTTCTCCTGATGGGCTCCTCGCAGACGATGACTGGGCAGGAGAAGGCATGGACAGTGGATGATTGCATCGAGTATGCTGTCACTCACAATCATGAGGTGCGACTCCAGCAGATTCTACTGGATGACTACAGAGCCGACAAGCAGCGTGCTGTGGGTGCATTCCTTCCTGCGGTGGAGGCAAGTGTGGGAGGGCAGTTTAATTTCGGACGTGCTATCGACCCTGAAACCAACACCTATACGAATGTCAACACATTTAATAATAGTTATGGTGTGCAAGCATCCATTCCGCTCTTCGATGGACTGCAGCGCTACAGCGACCTGCGTGCTGCCAAGGCGAATTTGCTGATGGGACGACAAGGACTTGCTGCCCAGAAGGACAAGATAGCACAGCATGTGTTGAAGGCATATATCGATGCACTCTATTATCAGACGGCACTCACTTACGCCAAGGAGAAACGAGAGGAAAGTATGATGCTCCTCCACCAAACGCAAGTAATGGTGGAAGTGGGTACGAAAGGAGAAGCAGACATCGCACAGATGGAAGCCACATACGCTTCCGATGACTACGAAGTGACTCGCCAAGAAGGACTGCTCTCGCAGGCATTGCTGATGCTCAAGCACGAGATGAACTATCCTGCGGAAGAGGAATTGGAAATTAAGAATGAAGAATTAAGAATGAAGAATGAAAATAACTCTTCTTCGCTTCAATCTAACTCAAATTTTTCATTAACTCTTCCATCCATTCAGCAAGCTGCATATCAGCTCCAGTCCGCTCAGTATGCTTATCGTTCGAGCAAAGGAGCGTTGTTCCCATCCATCCATCTCGGGGTAGGAGTATCTACCAACTATTTCCGACAGATGGGGGCGAATAACGGAATGGCTTTTCGCGACCAGTTTCGCAACAACGTTGGTGAATATCTGTATGCCTCTCTATCCATTCCCCTTTTCAATCGCATGAACACCATCAGCAACATCCGTCGTCAGCGAAACAACGTGAGGAGGGCTCGTGAGAATCTTGATAATGAGCGCAGAGAACTCCATCGACTCATTCAAGAAACTGCTATCGACCAGCAGAACAGTTGGATGGAAACGCAGAAGATGCAGCAGAAAGTGGAAGCCGACAGCCTTGCTGCCCAACTCACCATCCGTAAGTACCAGGAAGGCATTTCGTCGAGTATCGACGTGCAGACTGCTACGGTAACGCTTCTGCAGAGCAAAGCCCATCTCTTGCAATGCCAACTCAACTACATCTATAAAACCCGAATTTTAAAATACTATCAAGAAGGCGTTTGGCATTGAACACTGAAACCCGACCTTTGGTCTTGAAACCTGAAACGGCGCTTGCGCCATTGAAACTTGAAACCCCAAAAAATACCCTTTATGGATAGAATCATCGAAAAGAAGAAAGGACTGAGGAAGAAGCACATACCTTATATATTATTAGGACTGTTTGTCCTCGTCCTCTTGCTATGGGCAATCTTTGGCAACCATGCCAGTACGATAAAAGTGGATGCCGAGCAGCTCACCATCAGCCCTGTGACGAAAGGCGAGTTCAAGGACTATGTGCGATTGAGCGGAACAGTAGTGCCTATCCAGGTGGTGCAGATTTCTCCCGAGGAGGGTGGCATCGTGATGGAGAAGGTGGCTGAGGAAGGGCAAAGCGTGAAGAAAGGTGACGTGATTGTGCGTCTTTCCAATAGTAATCTCGACTTGCAGATTCTGAATGCCGAAGCAGAATTGGCGGAAAAGCAGAACCTGCTCCGCAACACACAAGTAGCTATGCAGCAAGACAAGTTGAACAACGAAACCGAAGCTGCCTCGCTCAGTATGGATGTGGCTCGCAAAAAACGTAGCTATGAACAGAACCAGCGACTCTATAGCGAAAAGCTCATTAGTAAGGAGACCTATCTGCAAGCCAAGGAGGACTACGAGCTGGCACAGAAGAAGCAGCAACTCGTGAGCGACCGTCTGACCAAAGATGCACAATATCGTTCTTTGCAGATGGACCAGATGGAGGATAACCTTGCCAATATGCGTCGCAACGTGGTGTTGGTACACGAGCGGAAAAACAAACTCGCCGTGCGCTCCAACATCGACGGCGAACTCGGACTGCTCGATGTGGAACTCGGTCAGAACATCTCCGCAGGGCAGAAGATAGGGCAAATCAACGACCTCTCTGACTTCAAGATTGAAGCACAAATCGATGAGCACTACATCGACCGTGTGAAAGTAGGACTGAGAGCCACAGCTCCACTTCGTATGCAGCAGGGAAGAGAAACAAAACTCTCCTTGGTAGTTCGAAAGGTCTATCCCGAAGTGCGCGAAGGCAAGTTCCGTGTCGATTTCATCCTTGCGAAAGACAGTTCCCAACCAGGATGGGAAGGCGTGAGGGTAGGGCAGACCTTCTACCTCAATCTCGAACTCGGTCAACCTCAGCAAGCCATCCTCGTTCCCCGAGGCACCTTCTTCCAAACCACAGGTGGCAATTGGATTTTCGTGCTCGACAAGAGCCGTCAGAAAGCATATCGCCGCACCATCAAGATTGGTCGTCAGAATCCGCAGTTCTACGAAGTGGAGGAAGGGCTCGAAGCAGGCGAGCAAGTAGTCACCAGTGGCTACGAAGCCTTCAAGGACAACGAAGTGCTGGAGATAAAATAAAAAAGCCTCACCCCCAGCTCCCCCGAGGGGGAGGAGAGAGTGAAAAGTGAAAAGTGAAGAGTGAAAAGTGGAGTGTGAAGCGATTTCATCCGGATGGTATTTTTAATTATTAACTTTTAATTTTTAACTTTCTCAAGAATCCTTTTTAATCCTTTAAATCCTTGATAAAATTCATATAATCAATGAAATATTTCCTATCAATAGCTCGCCGATTCAAGACGGCAACACTGCTCAATCTTTTGGGGCTCATCGTAGCTTTCACCACATTCTATCTGCTGATGACGCAGGTGGATTACAGCCGCAGTTACAACACTGGCATTACGGACTGCCATCGAATCTATCGAGTCGAAATCTCTGGCATTTTCGCAAATCAATGGGGAACCAATATTTGCCGACCTATCGCCGAGATGATTGAAGCCATGCCCGAAGTGGAATCCATGTCACTTCTTCAAGAAGGAAGTTCAATCACCGTGAAAGCAGGTAACGTGGAACTGAAAAGTCCTTGTGTGCAAGGAAACAACCACATGCTCAAGACTTTTGCCCCTCGTTTGCTTTCGGGACAACTCGATTTCAGCGATGACGATAAGGATGGCGTTTTGTTGCCTGCTTCTTTGGCAATGAAACTCTTTGGACGTGTTGATGTGGCAGGTGAAATGGTGCAACCGATGTTGTTTGGAAAAGAAACTCATGTACGCATCAGAGGTGTCTATGAAGATTTTCCCGCCAATTGCGATTTTCCCAATGCTGGATATTGCAATTTTTACGATGAAAACAAGGATGAATTCACCAACTACAATTACGATTGCTATCTGAAGTTGAAAGAGAATGTCAATGCCGATGAATTGCTGGGTGCAAAATTTTCGGAGAAGGTGAAGAAGTTCATCTTTCAGCAGTTGTTGTCTTCAGCTTCACCCGAGGAATTGGCTTCGATATCCGAGGAGGAAATGAACCAGCAGTTTGAGCAAGCCTTTGGCAAGATGAAGTTCCGTCTTGTGCCCATCAGCGAAACCTATTTCTCTGGAGTAAATGCCAATCATGACAAAGGAAATCCAGGTATGTACTTTATTCTCCAGTTGGCTTGCATACTCATCATCATCGTGGCAAGCATCAACTTCCTCAATTTCACCTTGGCAGAAAGTCCTGCCCGCTTCAAGAATGTCAATACGCGCCGCATCTTGGGCGAAACCACCAGCCGACTGCGCCTCGAACTCATCGCTGAGAGCATTTGCGTGTCATTGTTCGCTTGTGCCGTTTCCTTCTTCTTCATCTGGCTCATCAGCCTTTCACCCGAAGCGCAACAACTCTTGGCGGGTAACATTTCGCTAAGCCATCACCCTGGAATCATCGGCATCATGCTTCTCTTGAGTGTGGCAGTGGGCATAGCTGCTGGCACCTATCCTGCCTTTTTTGTGACGAGTTTTCAGCCTGTTCTGGCATTGAAAGGCAGTTTCGGACTCTCGCCTCGAGGTCGCCAGTTGCGCACAGCACTCATCTGCTTGCAGTTTATCATCTCTTTCCTCTTGGTGGTGTATATCAGCATCCTTTATCTTCAGTCCCACTACATCTACAATTCCGATTATGGTTTCGACAAGGACGAAGTGGCATACGTGGATGTCCGTTCCCTTTTGTCAGGAAAGAAAGAAACCATCCGTAGCGAATTGCTTCGGCAGACAGGCATCGAAGATGTCAGCTATTCCTCGGCAGCTTTGGGTACATCGGATTCTTATATGACTTGGGGACGTAGCGATGCGGACCATCAAATCCATTTTGTCTGTATGTTTGTGGATTATCATTATCTCAACACCATGGGCATTCAGTTGAAGGAAGGTCGCGATTTCAATGAGCACGATGAAGGTTGCTACATCATCAACGAAGCCGCTCACCAAGCATGGCCTTGGGTGAAACTCGACCAGAAAATCTTGGCGAAGGAAGAAGAATTCCCAATTGTAGGTTTTTGCGAGAATGTGCGTTTTGGTTCCACCCGTTTGGACCGAAATTCCGAGCCTTTGGCATTCTTCATTCCTGGCGGTATGTATAATCAATGGGACAATTTGTATGTCCTCAACATACGCATCGCAGCAGGCGTGGACAAGAAAGAAATGCGTCAGAAGATTCACGACATCATCATGAATATCGACGACAACGCGGAAGTGGAAGTCAAATTCCTCGATCAGCAGTTGGAAGACCTCTATCAGGAGGAGTTCCGTTTCATTCGTCAGGTGCTGGCATTCTCTTTCATTTGCCTCTTGATTACCCTCATCGGCGTGTTCTGCCTCACGATGTTTGAAACCGAATACCGTCGAAAGGAAATTGGCATCCGCAAGATTTTGGGCAGCTCCGAAAGCGAAGTGCTTCAGTTGCTTTGTCGTCGCTATGCTATCCTGTTGCTCATCAGTTTCATCGTGGCAGCACCCGTGGCATGGTATATCGGCAACGAATGGCTTCAGAATTTTGCCGACCGCACCCCTATCTATTGGTGGATTTTCCCATTATCCTTCCTTCTCGTCAGTTTCGTTGTCCTCCTCACCGTCATCATCCAAACATGGAGCGTTGCCACGATGAACCCTATCGAAAGCATTCGAACGGAATAGAGAAGCCTCACCCCCAGCCCCTCTCCGAAGGGCGAGGGGAGTGGATTGAAAAGTGAATCAAGGATTTAAAGGATTTATAATGATTCTTTTTAATTTTTATTGTTAATTTTTACTTTTTAATTTTAATTTCCCACGATGGATATTTTTTCTAAACAACAAGGAACGGTCATCAAGATTATCTCGCTCGCTATCGGATTGACAGTGGGACTGGTGCTCATTGCCAAGGTGCAGCTGGAGCGGAACTACGACCGATGCATCGCCGACAAGGAACATGTGTTCGAAGTGTCCGAAGTCTTTCAGCGACAGGGAAAGGAAGCAGAAGAGTATGGATCAACGCCAGGTGGCGTGATTCCACTCCTGTGTCAACACATCCCTGAGATTGTAGTGGGTACCCGCTACACAGGACATTTCAACGATTCGAAACTGCAGCTCGAAGATGGCAAGCGTTATGAGTTTCGCCATTCCGCCTTTGCCGATTCCTGTTTCTTCGACCTTTTCGAAACACCCATCCTGCAAGGTCGTGCGAAGGAGATTCTCAGCACCGCGGGACAATGCCTCATCAGTAAACGTCTCTACGAAAAACTGGGTGACGATGTGCTGGGCAAGACCTTCTGTTTTCTTGAAGCATCAGGAAAACCCATGACCGTGAAGGGTGTGTTCGAGAACTACGACGAGAACTCCACCTTCAGCCAATTCGACATTCTCATGTCGATGCCATCCATCGGCACATACACATGGGATGGCACCAGCAATCTGATAGGGAACGACCGCTACCATTCCTTTGTTCGTCTGCGTACCGATGCCGACATGGAGAAGGTGAAGGCGGAAATAGATGCGATGCTGAAGAAGGTGATGCCCTGGGAAAAACTGAGGGAAGGAGGCTTTGAGGATGCTTCATTTCGGCTCAATTCCGTGAAGGGCAACCGTATGAACAACACCACCGTGCGTACCACCTCCACCATCCTCCTCATTGTGGCACTCGTGATGCTCTTCACCGCTGTGATGAACTACATCCTTGTGGTGGTCAGTTCCTTGGTCGGAAGAGCCAAGCAGATGGCAGTGCGCAAGTGCATGGGTGCGCCTCGCCGTGAGTTCTTTCTTACCACTCTGAAGGAAGCAAGCCTCCATCTTCTGCTGGCACTCCTGCTGATGGCGTTCTTCCTCTTCGTGGGACAAGACTTGATTCGCGACTTGATGGGCGTTTCCGTCACAACGCTCATTTCTTCGCAAACGCTTGCAGTGCTTTTGCTCGTCTGTCTGCTTGTGCTGCTCTGTTGCGGACTATTGCCTGGCTACATCTATTCCAACATTCCCCTCGTTTATGCCTATCGCCAGTATAGCGAAAACAAGCGTGTGTGGAAACTCTCGCTCCTTGCCTTCCAGTTTGTGCTCAGCACCATGTTGCTCTGTGTGCTTTCCACCATCTATCGCCAATACGACTATCTGCTCAACAAGGATATGGGCTATGCCTACGACGATGTGGCTTACATCGAAATCGCCCATCCGTCAGACTCCACTTACTCCTTGGCTCGCGAGATAGAGAAATTGCCGTGTGTGGAATGTACCTCGACCGCATACTCACTATTCATCCAAAGCCAGAGTGGAAACAATGTCATTCTTCCCAATGATTCTCGCCAGTTGTTCAACTACGCGTCACTCTATTGGGCAGAGGCAAGTATCGTGAAGACCATGCAACTCACACTGCTGCAAGGAAAAGGCTTCACGCCTGTCACTCATCCTGGTTGGGACCCAGAGGTGCTCGTGGATGAACGCTTTGCAGAACAACTGAAAGCGAATACAGGATGGGACAACGTACTGGGGAAAAGCATCCTGAGTACGGAAATCGGAGAAAAATATCCACTGACGATTGTGGGAGTGGTAAAGAACTTCACGATTGGTTCACTCATCTGTCCCGACACGCGACCAGCCATGATGTTCAATGGAAATGTCTTTGCCAACTACATCCTGGTGAAATTCCACCAACTCACCGCAGAGCATGTTGAGGCGGTGCAGCAGCTTTGCCATCAGCTCGATCCAGACGCCGAACTGAACGTGAAGCCATACGCCTTCGAAATACTCGATAGTTATCAGGACACCCAGCGCACACGCAACCTCATCTCCATCGGTTGCTTTGCATCCCTGCTCATCACCCTCATCGGACTCATTGGCTATATCCGCGACGAAATCCAGCGGCGCACACGTGAACTTGCCATTCGCAAGGTGCTGGGAGCTGACATCGCCGAACTGCAAGGACTCTTTTTCCGTAGCATCGTCGTCATTGCCTTACCATCCATCCTTGTAGGTGTCGGCCTCGGCTATTATCTCAGCGAACTCCTTATGCAGCAATTCCCCGACAAGATTTCCCTCTCGTGGCCGATATTTCTGCTCGATGCACTTGCCGTTCTGCTCATCATCTCAGTCGTTATCTATTTGCAAACTCACCGTATTGCTCTGAAGAACCCGATTGAAAGCATTCGAACCGAATAAAAAAAAGCCTCACCCCCAGCTCCTTAGCCTCACCCCTAACCCCTCTCCGAAGGGCGAGGGGAACTTTGAAGGGTGAGGGGTGTAGTTACTCTAACATTGTTTTCGAAGGATTCTAAACAATTTTCTTTAAAAATCCATATAATCCTTTAAATCCCTGATAAAAAATATAATCATGATTAAAATTGAAAATTTGACAAAAATCTTCCGTACAGAGGAAGTGGAAACCATTGCATTGAATGGTGTGAATCTTGAAGTGAAAGACGGTGAATTTGTTGCTGTCATGGGTCCTTCAGGTTGTGGTAAATCAACCCTGTTGAGCATCCTCGGATTGCTCGACAACCCAACTGATGGAAAGTATTACCTCGATGATGAGGAAGTGGGACATCTGAAAGAGAAAGCGCGTACCCGCTATCGCAAGGGACGCATCGGCTTCGTGTTCCAGAGTTTCAACCTCATCGACGAACTCACCGTTGAGGAAAATGTAGAGCTCCAACTGAAGTACCTCGGAGTGCCAAAGGAAGAGCGCAAGGAACGAGTGCTCGACATTCTCCGCAAGGTGAATCTCAGTCAGCGTGCCAAGCACTATCCTCAACAAATCTCGGGAGGTCAGCAGCAGCGAGTAGCCATCGCCCGTGCCATCGTTGGCAAGCCCAAACTGATTCTTGCCGACGAGCCAACTGGTAACCTCGACTCCAAGAACGGACTCGAAGTGATGGAGCTCCTTTCCCAACTCAATGCGGAGGGTACCACCATCGTCATGGTGACCCACTCCCAGCACGATGCCACTTTCGCCCAGCGCATCATCAACCTCTTCGACGGACAAATCGTCGATAGCATGGTGGGCAAACTCTGATTCTCAGATTCCCGATTCATGATAATCACAGCCTTAATTTTTTACTTTTTACTTTCCATATAGTTTCCTCACATTTTCCCCGTTCATTTTTTGTGAGGAGGGCAGTCCGAAGCATCGTGCCAAGGGCTGCCCATTTTTATTTGAGGACAACGCAAGATGGGCTCAGTCAATATCACTCCTTACGCATGTCCGTTCGCATTGGAAAACAAAGATCTGAAACGCTTCGAATATATTGACATTTTTCTTCGAATTTACAAACGCTTTCCCTTGATTGAACTGAGTCGATCCTTTGAATTTACTGAAAAGTCGAGCTCTCAACGTTTACACGGCGAGCCTTCGCCATCGCAACGCCGAAGGCTCGCCAAGTCGATGACGAGCCCTCGGCAACTAGTTGAATCCAAAGGAACGGATCAGTTAGTCCATAAATGCGCTTCAATAAATCCCCAAAAGCCCCTCTCCAGTTCCCCCAAGGGGGAGGGAAGCCATCCAGATAGAGATTAGGGAAAACGATTACTAAAACGAAAACAAAACAAAAAGAGCACCATCTGTTGTGGTAGATGGTGCTCCTGGCATTGCATCAGCTTTGTTTAGCTTTTGCTTTATTGGCGTTGCTTATTATTTCACCGACCATGCGGGCTTAGAGAAATACCAGTTGGAAGGAGTGAGCAGTTTGTTGTAGAGAGTTTGGTTGCGCTCTCCTGTGCTGCCATTTACGTCGCGGTCAGCAATCTTGGCTGCTAGCCATGCGCTGCCGTCGTAGCCTGAGGCGTTCTTGTGGTTTGCCATGCGGACGAGGTCGCTGAAGCGGTAGCCTTCGAAGGCGAGTTCGAGTGCCAACTCGTCGCTGATGACATTCTCAACGGCATTGATGATGTCGTTCTTCGATGCTGTGCGTACATCGACGCCTTCAACGAGAAGACGTGGTGCGAAGTCGAAGACGGTGGAGTCGTTGTAGCCAGTGATATTGGTAACTGGTGACTCTGCTGCTGTGCCGCTTCCGAATCGCCATTCGCCAAAGCCACAGCCACGGGCATGGATGCCGAAGTTCTCCTCGAGAATCTCATTGGTGGCATCGAACTTGAAGTCGGCGATTTCAGCAGAATCTACGTAGTGGAGTGCACCGTACTGGTTGTAGCGGGTGAAATACTCCGTGTATTCGATGAAGGTTGGCTTGCCGTCATCGTCGAGCACTGGATTGCCTTCTTCGTCGAGGATATCCTTGCGTACTTGGCGCTTCTGTCCGATTTCAGGCCAGTTGTAGTCGTTGAGTCCGTCCTTGAGAACGGCGAATGCGATTTGTGGGAAGCCTGCTCGGTTGATGGCTTCTGCGAATCGGAGCCAAACGAGGGTTTTGCGATAGATTGGGATGGTGTAGTAGAAGGAGCGTCCCTTGGCTGCCTTGCATGCGAGGCGCATGCTGATGTCGGAGGTGAATCCTTCTTCAGAGAAGACGATTTTCTCGGTTGCCATCTTGTAGCGTGCATCGCCGCAGAGGAAGTCCTCACGCTCGAGGTTGACTGCATCCCAATCAACGTAGGTCTGTGCGTCGCTAATTGCCTTGTAGTGAGGGGAAGGGATGACTTGTGCCTTGTAGGTTGGCACAACGCTGATGGCTCCGCTGGAGGTGCTTTCCTCTTCGCCATCGTCGTTGGTGGATGTCTCGTTGTTCTGCGAGGAGGTTGGTGTGTAGCCAAAGATGTCTGCCACTCGCATCAGCATGGTGCCGAACTGGGCATTGGCTGAGGACGGGATGGAGGTGATGACATCGTTGGTGGTGCGTGCTGTGTAGGTAGATGCGTAGTTGCCCCAGTTGTTGCTGCGGTAGCTGAATGGGTCGTCCTCGCTGAGCTGTGCTACTAAGCCACGGAGTTTGGTAGCTGTGACGTACTGGGCGGTGTTGGCTCCATCGTTGTTGATGAGGTAGTTCCAGTAGTAGGTGGCTGCCGTCTGATAGTCGGCGGTGTTGGAACCACGAAGGAGATAGAGGTCGCCAAGCACGAGCATAGGCTGGAAGTAGGAGAGGCTGGCAGCGATGTCGGTGGCTCCATTGTTGTAGGTGCCATAGTGTGGGAAGGTGTCGCCGACCTTACCGAGTCCGTCAGCAAGCAGACGGTCGAGGAGGTTGTCCTTGTTGACGAGGTTGGCATTGTAGTTGAAGTTCTTCACCACATCGAGGGAAGCGATTGGTTCGCTGATGTATGGCACTTCACCATAGAGCTGGACGAGCTGGAGGTAAGTCCATGCGCGGATGGTTTGCACCTGATAGTATTCAGGAAGCATGAACTTGATGTTGCTCTTCACGGCATTGGTGTCGCAGTTGGCGATGTAGAGATTGCAGTTGTTGATGACTGCATAATAGTCGCTGATGTCGAGCATGGAGCAGGAGCCATCGGCAGGGTCCTCGAAATTGGCAATGGCATGGAGGGTGTCGGTGACATAGAGGGTTGGGGAGACGAGGTCGCCTCTCAACTCATTGAGGATGATTTGTCGCTCGGCTATGTCCTGCACATGCTTGAGTATTCCGAGGTAGGAATAGAGTGTGTCGTTGGCATTGGTATAGCTCTTGTCGCCTGTATCGACCGTGAGCATGTCGGAACAGGAGGTGAAAATGAAGAATGAAGAAAGAAGAATGGCTTTGGCGAAACCAAAGCATACGGAGAAACTTCTCCTTATCTTCTTGATATTATTGTAATCCATATATTTTATTAAAATTAAAAATTAAAAATGAAAAATTAAAAGTGTGATGCTGGGAGCATTTTTACTTTTACTTTTTATTTTTTACTTTAATTAGAGATTGATTTTCACACCGAGGTTGAAGCTACGGTTGGATGGAAGGAGGCCTGCGTCGATGCCCTGATAGAAGATGCTGTTGCTAACGGCAAATTCTGGGTCTTGTCCTGAATAAGGGGTGATGACGAAGAGGTTGTTGGCTTCGCCCCAGATGGTGATGCCCTGAATCCAGGAAAGGTTGAGAGGGAGGTCGTAGGACAGACGTACGTTCTTGAGCTTGAGGTAGCTTCCGTCTTCAATCCAACGGTCGGAGAATCGTTCATTGTTCACCCATTCGTCGGCAGTGGTGGACATGATGCGTGGCATGTCGGTGTGCTGACCTTCAACAGACCAATGGTTGACAGCTGCAAGGCTCTGGTTGTAGAATCCGTTGAGGGACTCGAGCTGGCTGCGCTGGTAGTTGTAGATATCGTTGCCGAGGGAGTACTTGAAATTCACGTTGAGTGTCCAGTGCTTGTAGTTGAACTGGGTGAAGATGTTACCGTAGATGTCGGGGTTAGGGTCTCCGATGATGGTCTTGTCGGCATCGTCGATGATTCCGTCCTTGTTCTGGTCAACGAAATGAACATCGCCTGCAGAGAAGAACTTATATGGCTCGTTCTTGACACCAGTAGGGTAGCGGAGCGGCATGGTTCCTTCGTGAGCCGTGTAGGCTTCTTGGGAGGTGGAGAACACGCCTGCCGTGCGGTAACCATAGAAGAGTCCCATAGCTTTGCCAGTGGTGGTGAGTAATTCGGCTCCATATACCTTGTTGATATAGCGTCCTTGTGGAAGGCTCTCGATGGTGTTCTTATAGTGTCCGATGGTTGCTCCTATCTGCCACTTGAAGTCCTTGGTATCGACTGGAATGAGGTTGATGTGGACATCGGCACCGACGTTGCGCAGGCGTCCGTTGTTAGTCCAGTAGGAACCGAGACCAGTCATGTAGTTGTTCTCCTTGAGAGTGAGCAGATTGTCGGTCTTGGCAACGTAGAAGTCGATGCCTGCCTGAATGCGGTTGTGGGCGAAAGAACCCTTCAAACCTGCCGTGAAGCGACGAGTGGTTTCCCACTGTATCTCTGGGTTCTCGATGTTGACGAGCTGGAGTGCAGTGGCTTGCTTGAGGAATTCAGCTGACTGGTAGTAGGTGCGGGATGCGGAGTAAGGGATGGCATCGTTTCCGCTCTCATCGTAGCCGAGGGTGAATTTGAGGTAGTCAATGCCCTTGAGCTTCTGGAACCAAGACTCGTTGGTGAGCACCCATCCGAACTGTGCCGATGGGAATATGCCCCATTTCACTCCGAATGCCTTGAGTCCCTCGCTGGCTTCTTTTCCGAAGCGTGAGGATGATTCGGCACTGACGCTGAGGTCGAGATAATACTTCTCCTTGTAGTTGTAGCCGGCTTGTGCATACCATGCTATGTTGCGCCAAACGTCGTTGGTGCCATTGACAGAGCGGAACTGAAGCGAGTTCTTCATGTCGGGCATCTTGTCGTTGCCTGCATTGTAGCCGGTCATGGAGTCGTCGGAATAGGAGTTGCTGGTGAAGCGGAAGCCACCAAATGCTGCTAAGTTGTGGGCACCGTAGTTGTTGTGCCAACTGAGGCGTGCATCTTCGAAGATGGCTGTTTCCTTACCGAAGAAACTCTTGATGATGGAAGTGACATCGCCGAGGCCTGAGAGGTTGTAGATAGGAATACCTGCTTCAGGAAGATAGTACTTCTCGCTGGTGCGGTTGAGCTGATAGGAGAAGCGGTTGGTGAAGTTGAGGTGCTTGTTGATTTCCCACTTAGGCTGAACATTGAGAATGAACTGGGTGACTTCCTGGTTGTTCTTGTTGTCGCCATCGCCGTTTTGGAGAATCCAATAAGGGTTGGCGAGGGCGGTGTTGTCGCCATAGCGAGAAGCGAAGTTGAATGGGTAGTTGGCGTCGTTGACGTACTTACCAGCATAGACTTCGGAGAGATGAAGCTTGAGGTCGTCGCCCGTGTAGAAGCCATACTTGGAAAGGAATGGCGACTGAATGAGACCGAGCACGTTAGGAGAGGAAATGGAGCTGGTGGCGTAGGATTCTGCCCAACCGTTGTCGCGAAGATTGTAGGTGAGGCGAGAGTATGCCACGTCGAGCTGAGTGGAGAGGTTCTTGATGAGCTTGATGTCGGTGTTGAAACGGATGTTCAAGCGGTTGAAACCGTTCTCCTTAGCGGTGGATTGGGAATTGGCATAGCCGAGAGAGAGGCTATACATTGCCACGTCATCACCACCTTGCACATTCACTTTGTAGTTCTGGGTGAATGCAGTGCGATAGAGGTCCTTGCTCCAATCCGTGTTGTTGTGGTACATAGGGTACCAGTAGTAGTCGGGGTTGTCGTTGAGGAACGGAATGGACGTGGATGACGTGGAGTTGTTTTGTCCAAACTTGGTGGTACCGATGAGTTCGCTGGTGTAGTTCTTATATTGGCTACCGTTCATCATCTTGGTGTAGTTTGGAGCGAGCTCGAAGCCACCGAAGATGTTGACATTGATTTTGGTTGCCATGGAGTGTCCACGACGGGTGTTGATGACTACCACGCCGTTGGCACCACGTGCACCATAGAGGGAGGTGGCATTCTTGAGCACCTCGACTGATTCGATGTCCTCAGGGTCGATTCCTGCGAGGATGTTGTTGAAGAATCCGTCGTGGATGGACGAGCGGTCGAGCTGGAGGTCCATCATCATGCCATCAAGAATGACGAGTGGCTGGGAATTGAGATTGAGCGAGTTGAGTCCATGGATGAACATGGCTGCTCCCTGTCCCTGAATGCCAGAGCGGTTGATGGTGCGGATGTCGCCGCCCAACAAGTTTTCGATGTCGCCATCAACAGAGATTTTTGACGACATTTCGATGTTTGCCGTGGCGGTGGAAAGAATATTCGTGGTTGGCGAATAGATGCTGCGTAGCTTGGTGCTTTGGAGTTCTGCTACGGGTGCCTCGGTGCCGTTGCCAATGGCTATTTGCACATCGTTGTACTGAGGAACGGTGACGTAGAGGGAGGTGACAAAGAGTGGTACCTTGATGGTGTATTGTCCCTTTTCGTCGGTCATCGTGGAGTAGCGATTGTCGTTGAAAGCCTGCACTCTGGCTCCGTCGATAGGGGTATTGGTGGCGGCATCCATGACAATTCCACTCACTTCTTTCATCTCGTATTTAGGAGCAGGCTTTGCAACACGCTGGCGATGAGGGACCGCAACCGTGTCGGTCGCTTCGTCTTGCGCCATCAGTGTGTTGGCACAAGAGAGAAGGACTACGCCTACCATGACTCTTAATATATTATGTTTCAACATATTTCTGATATTTTGAAGTTAGTGTTTTGCAATCGTTATTCTTCGCTTTTTTCCTTAGGCACAAGCACGATTTTGTCGATGAGGAGCTCGTTGGTGAAGGTGGTACGCTGGCTCGAAGTCATGTAGGACTGGATTTCGAGGGTGACGTAGGCATCATCGATTCCCGCATAGGATACAGGGAATTCGAAGTCCTGTGCAACGAGTACGCTGTCGTTGAAATGGAACTGTCCCTTTTCATCGACGTGTGGCTCCTTCGACACGAAGTTGCGTCCGCTTCCGTTCACACCCTCGATGGCTTGGAGCTGCTGGCGGGTGCTGGTGCGTGAGTTCTTGTGGTAGTTGAGATAGGCACGGAACTGATAAGGACGATTAGCGCTTGTGTTGTATGCCATCACTGCATAGATGTCGTACTTGGTAGAAAGCGTTTGAGGTAGGCGGATTGTCACACTACTGTTAGCTGTGGCACGCGAAGGAGCAAGACGAAGCACCGTTTCCTGGATGACCGTGTCTCTGACAGTGGAGATGTCGGTTGAATCCGTCATGTAGCTCCAGTTCTGATAGATACGGGTGGAGGTAGGTGTGCAAGAGCTGTAGCTTTCGTAGAATCGCTCTGCTTCGAAGTCCTCGACGAAAAGCCAGGAGTCTTCTGGGCGGTAGTTGTAATGATCCACGATGTAGGCATAGCCGTTGCTGAGTTGGGTAGGGGTCTTGCCATCGAAGAGGGCTGCGCTGTAAGGGTCCTCGAAGGTGTCGCCCCAGGTGCTCTTCAGGGAGTCGCAAGCACCCACCACAGGATAGTCCTCGTGGTAGTGGCCAAATTGCTCGTTAGTGTTGAAAACGAGGTTGCGGGCAATGGTGTGGTCGATGTAGAAACGGGTGATGGAGTCGATTTCTTCCTGGGTGTAGGAAGTGGTCTTGGTCTCTGTCGTTTCCTTGCCTGTTTCATCAACGGACACGATGGTCTGCTGGTATTCTGGCTGATAGACGTAGTAGCCTTTAATCTTGTTGTAGCCAACAGTCCAAGCGTCGTTGTTTGGCATGACCATGGCATAGGAGCTATCTTCGCGATTGAGATAGGCACCTATCACATTGAAATAGCGGTTGGTGAGATTGGTCACGGAATCAGCCCAAGTGATGTCGCCATTCACGATAGGTCCTTTTGTGCTCTGATTCTCGTTGAATTCCAACTCTTCGTAGTTCTTCAGGAAGAGCCAAAGGGAGTCGAGTCCTGCCTGTGATTCGATGAACTCATACACGTTTGGCAGATATTCAGGTGCTCCGTCGATGATGTGTACCACACCGTTGGAGGTGCCAATGTTGGAAGTCCTGATTTTTTGATTCTTGAGCATTTGTGAAGCGCAATTGAAGATGGCGGACTTGTCGTTGAAGAGTTTGATTTCCTCCACCTTGTCGCCACTCAAGAGATGGGTGTAGCGTGCCATACAGTTGCGAATGAGCTCGGTTTCCACCTTGTAGGCTCCCTCGCTTCCGCTTGCGATGAGTTTCTTGCAAGCTTCATAGTCGAAAGTGCCATCGGCTGGTGCCCACACCGTGAAGGTCTGGTCGTGGTTGAGCAGGTCGGCGTAGGTTTGTCGGGTGGTTGTTCCTCTCGTCTTGGAATACTGAACACTCTTGAGAATGTCGGCAAACTGCGAGAGGTTGGAGGTTGTTTGTATGGTTTCCCAAATCGTACTTCTGCCAGCTACTTCGGGGTCAACCGTGAAATGGTCATCCGTGCAGCTCATTGCCGCAAGGAGCAGCAAGAGTGGCAGTGGGCGAGCTATACGTGATAATATATGTAGCTTTTTCATATTGATAAGTTTTCAAGTTTTTGAGTTTCTGAGTTCGATAGTTTTCGTTGGATAGCCAATTGTAAGTCTTAACTAACAACTTTGAACTTTGGATTGCTTTACCACTTGTCCTCAGCGACTTCTCCGTTGTAGATAGACTTAGGCACAAGTTCGAGGTAGTCGAAGAAGAACTCAGAATTTGAGTTGTTGAGCACAGACTTGAAGCGGATGTAGTAGGTTTGTCCTGCTTCGAGCTGTCCTGTGAAGATGACACGGCGGAGACAAATCACACAGTCGCGTCCAGGAACATTCTGTGCTGGGCAGAAGTACTTAGGTCCCTTCATGTAACCATTATTACGCATCTGCTTGTCGAGTTCGTCGATAGCTTCCTCAGAGCCGAGGTCGGCATCGCTCTTCCATCCCACGAAGGCATTGTTACCATCGATGCGGAGATCGAGTGGAATGCCGATGGCAGGGAGGTTGTTAGGATTGGTTCCTACGTAAATCTGTGCCATACCGCGGTTGCCGTTGGCATTGATACCATAACGGATTTCGTAAGTACCAGTGTAAGGTACTGGCGGCAGTTTCATCACGAAGTCGTAGATGCCGTGGATGTTGAACTCGTCGATTTGGTAGTTGGTCCATGAGCCTGAACCACCATTTCCTCGCTCGTTGGCGAGATAGCAGAACTCCGTTTCGTTCGACATGATTGGGATGTTCTCGAAATAGTCGTGGGTGTAGAACCAGTAACCGAGGCTACCCTTGGAGTCCTTGATGCGGCAGTTGGCGTTGATGAGCTCAGGAAGGAGCGAACAAATATCGTAGCGCATACGTTCGTTGAGCACCTTGGTTGGCACTTCCTCGGTCCAGAGCAGGATGCCGTCGATAGGGAAGTAGTAGCCATTGAGCGAGTTGTTGTCGTAAGAACCATTGGTCTGATTCACGACGATACCTCCGATTTCTTCCGATGCGGCAGACATTTCTCGATAGCTGGCAAGGTTATAGACAGAGCGGCGGTTGATACGCTTGTTGTTGCCTCGGATACCAGTGATTTTCATCGTGCGGCGATGCTTGCCCATGGTTTCCCAGTATTCCCAAACATTCACGCGGAATGCCGAACCATCGTTCTTGCTACCGTTGCTGAAGCCGTATTCGTTCGACCATGTCACCATGCTGCTCCAGTCGAGTCCCACTTTCACGAGGTGGTAAGCCACGAACTGGTTGACGGCGTTGTCAGGGTTGGTGTAGTCGTCGCCGTAGCTGGTGTTCTCATCGTAGTAGGCATGCTGGCGGATGTATTCCTTGAGGGTAGGAAGGTCAACGATGCCGTTTGCCTTGAATACGGAGTCGGTCTCTACGAAAGCCGTGTATTTGATGTAGCGGTGCAATGGATACTGACCGCCCCATGAACCGTTGGAACCATTGAAGATGGTACCTGCTTCGTCGAGTTCGTCGTAGTCGTAGTCGCGATATTCAGTCATCTGAGCATCCCAACCTGTCACTCTCAGCAAGTTGCCAAAGAATTCAGTGTTTGGAGTCGCCATAATGAGGTCGCCGACAGTGGCATTCGATGGAGAAATCACCTTGTTGATGGTGTGGATATAGCCGTTCTCAACCTCGATGTCCTTCTGCACCACCTTTGAGTGGATGTTGATGTAGATGACGGTGGTACCATCAGGGTCATTTCCATAGGTGACACGGATAGGACGGTCGTTCATGTTGTTGATTGGCATAGGGTCTTGGAACTCGGTGGAAGAGTAAGCCAAGTTGTCGCCGTTTTCAATGATACTGTTGAAGACGATTGCCTCTGCCAAAGAGTCGGTGATTTCGCTCACTTGATTCGAAGGTATCTCACCCAGCTTAAAGAGGGAATCGAGATGGTGTGCGATGGCTTCGTTGGTTGGAGCGAAACAAGTATAGTTACCACGAGCGGAGAGCAGCTCTTTCATGGTTGATTTAGAGCGCTTGCTTGGGTGAACTTTTCCAAGTATTTCGACGTAGGAACTGAAGGTGTCGGGATGATTCACCAAGTGGTCGATGAGCATCTCTCCAGTGAAAGTGTAGAGGTCGCTGTCATCGATGTTTTCCTTACAGCTGCCGAAACTCAGCGAAACGAGTGCAATGACTATTGCGCCGAAGCTGATATGTTTGCTGAAAATATTCTTAACTTTCATATTTCGAGTAAGTATTTTACGTAAGTCCTTAGTATTTCCACTTTGTGTATTTACAAGTTGTCGGTTCTTGAGCTGCTTTCTTCAGTTCCCCAAGCATCGTTCTGGTGGAGCAAGCTGTTGCTCTTGATTTCGTCGGTGTAGATAGGGGAGAAGAGCGAGAGCATCGATGCGAGTTTTGCCTCGATTGCCTTTTTGTTGTCTCCATATTTGCGAGTCAGCATTCTGAGCATGTCGGAAGTGCTGTTGCGACGCTGTGCGTAGCGAACGAGGTCGAACCAACGTTTGCCTTCACCTACAAATTCACGCTGACGCTCCTGCATGACGAGTGCTTCCATTCCTTCCTGCGTGTTGAACGCGGTGAAATCGAGCGAGTCGGTTGCGGTTGGTCGGTTTTCGTAAGCAAGCGGATTGGAACGCTTGAAAATCAGACGTACCAGGTTGAAAGCCTCTTTCAGATTTGCCTCGTCGGAATAAACCTGACTCATTGCCTCTGCCTTCATCAGCATCACATCGCTCAGGCGATAGACAATCCAGTTCGATGAGAGTGGCACGGATTTGCGTGAGTAGGAAACATTGATGGTGGTTGAACCGCTGTTGTCCTTCATGCCTGAAGAAACAGACGTTCCGTTGTACTGTGTCACCGTACTTTCGATGTATTTGCCAAGTGGGAAATCCGTCTGGTCGGCACCCGTGTACATGGCTGTCTCGTAGCGGCGGTAGTCGGTCTTCGTATAAATATAGTTAGGTGTGAGAGAATTAGGATTCGTTTCCACACCTCCCATCAAACTGCTTGAGCAGACGAGAGAACCGATTCTTGAATTCGATAGGTTGTAGAAATAACCTGTCATCATGGAATTGCTGTTGTTCGTTCCGTCGAGTTGCAACTCGAAGATGGTTTCTCGTGAATTGCCCACGCCGAAAATGTAGTCATAGGCACCCGTGATGCTGGAGTAGGACACTCTGGTGGAAGTGGTGCTTTCGATGTTTGGAATGAGCAGGTCCTCCACTGTGAGGTCGGTCACTCCGCCCAGCACTGCTCCACTTTCGTTCAGCTGCTTCTTGTAGTTTTCAACCATCGTGTCCATCACCCAGTTGCAGCACTCGATACATTTCTCGTAGTCCTGTTGAGCGGTGGTGGAGCCAGCGATGTCGGGACGTCCTGCCTTGTAGCTGGCACGCCAGAGATACACGTCGGCAAGCATGGTATAGACGGTTTTCTTGGTCACTCGTCCTGCATTCTGCACCGTGTTTCCATAATCGTTCATGGCATCAGCCTTGATGGATTCGAGGTCTTTGATGATGGAATCCAGCACTTGAATCTGTGTGCTTTGAGCGATGAGGAAATCCTGACTGTCGTTGTTGTAGTCGAATGTGACGTAAGGAACTTCGCCAAACGTGCGGAGCAGATAGTAGTGGCAGAACGCACGGAGCGTGATCATTTCTGCACGGATAGGCAACCAGTCGCCGCGTGAGAAACTCTCGTCGCGGGCTATGGTTTCCTCGCCATGTGCCAGCACCTTGTTGCAATAGTTGATGGCGTTGTAGAACTGTGTCCAGTCGAACATGTCGTTGGTGGAGAGCAGGTTGGCATTCATCACGTTGAGGATGTTGGTGCTGGAATTACCTGTGGTCCTCTCGAAGTTGTCGCCTCGCATTTCGCCCCATTCGATATACTTTTCCATGATGTCGCTCTTGATGAGACGAGCATAGCAGGCATTCACCACGTTCTGGAGGTCGTTCTTGTCCTCCCAGAAGTCTTCCTCCACGATTCGGTTCGTTGGTGTGATGGTGAGATAGTCTTCACAGGAAGTGAATCCCACACCTGCCGCCAAACCAAGAAATGCGCAGAGGGCTATATTTTTGATTGTCTTTTTCATAACTGTCCTTTCTCTGAGATTAGAATCCTAAATTAACACTCACGGTGAACGACTTAGGACGTGGGGTCTTGTTTCGGTCGTAGCACACACCATAAGTTCCATAGCCTACTTCTGGGTCAGCTCCTGTGTATTTGGTCAAGACGAAGAGGTTGTTGGCAGAAGCCGAAAGTCTCAGGCTCTGGAAACCAACCATCTTGCAGAACTTGGCAGGAACATTGTAGTTGAGCTGTGCATACTGCAAGCGGAGGTAGTCGCCCTTCTCCACATAGCGGTCGTTGCCCAGCGCATTGTAGGACTCACCAATACCCGAATTCATGGCACGAGGAATTTCGGTGATGTCGCCGTTCTTTCTCCAGCGCCAAGCCACAGCCTTGCTCTGGTTCACATTCGTGCGCATCGATTCGTTGTTCATGCGAGCCATGTTCACAATCTTGTTGCCCATACGGAAGTTGAACGAGAGTTTCAAACTCCACTGTCCATAGTTGAAGTTGAGTCCGAAACCACCATTGAACTTAGGGTTCGAATTACCGAGATACACAATGTCGAGCTCGTTGATTTGTCCGTCATGGTTCACGTCTTCGTAAATCACGTCTCCACCCTTGAATTCGTAGTTCGTACCACCATAGTTGAAGTACATCTTCAGTGGCTCACCCTTCGAATCATAAAGAACGTTGCCGTTCTCGTCGCGAACTACTGGACAGCTGAAGTCCTCGCCGCGTTCCATGGCTGCCATCGCTGTGTTGTCGCCATACGTGTTGCGGCTTTCGTCGGTCATACCGCTATGTTCGTAGTCGTAGCGATAGATGCCCTTGTAGCGGAAACCGTAGATGGAACCCACGGCATTGTTGATTTGGATGCGCTGCAAGTAAGTGAAGTTTTTGTAGTCGTATTCCGGATTCATGGATGAAAGCACGGTTGGGTTCATCTTCGTTATCTTGTTGATATTCTGAGCGATATTGAACGAAGCGGTCATGTAGAACTTGCCAAGCTTCAGGAATCTGCCCGTGTTGATGTAGAGTTCCCAACCTTGGTTCTCCAATTCGCCAGCATTCTTCCATGCCAATGTGTTGAAACCTGTGGAACCAGGAATGCCCGTTTGTGCCATCAGCAGATCCTTTGTCTTCTTGTTGTAGATGTTGAAGTCGAATTGCAGCATGTCCTCAAGGAGATTTAAATTGAAACCGAGGTTCCAGGAATCCACTGTTTCCCACTTCAAGTCGGTCAGTCGCAGGTTCTCTGGATTGATGGCACTGTTGATATAGTTTCCACTACCATACACGCCGTAGTCGCTATATCTGTTATACATCAGGTATTCGCTGCCTGGTGCTCTACCGTTTCGTCCCCAACCTGGGCGGAAGGAGAGGAGGCTCACGTACTTGGTGAGAGGAGCAAACCAAGGCTCATCGCTGATGTTCCATCGTCCTGACACTGCAGGGAAGGTACCCCATTTGCTGCCAGCACCAAACTTCGTGGAACCGTCGCGGCTCACTGTCACGTCGATGGAGTAGCGACCATCCAGGTAAGCCAAGTGGGCAGAACCACGCATTGCCATGCTTCTCCATTCGCTGGTGCCCGACGAGGTGTTGGTCAGATAACCCGTTGCGATGCTGGAGTTGATGCCTGTAGGGATACCGCTGTTGCCGAGTCCCTGGCTGGAACCGTTACCCGTGGTCAATTCGTAGCGGAGCATGGCGCTTGCCGACCATTTGTCGCTATTGAAGTGAGGAATGTAGGTGAGAGTTTCGCGGTTGGTGAACGCCAAACTCTTGTATTCCGAGTTGCTGGTGGTGTTCACACCCGAGTTCCATGCGTTGGTGGTCAACGAGTTAGGGAAGTAGGAATTCACCGACTCGTTGTAGATGTCCATATACACTTCTGCGTTCAAGTCAAGTTGGTGAGAATCAGAGTCTTTTCCCAATAACTTATAGCGAAGGTTGAACTGAGGATTGATACGATAGGTGCTCTGGTTGTTGAATGCTTGGTGCGCCATTGCCACAGGATTGCCGTTGCTCTTCATGTCGCTCAGGTAGCGGGAAGAATAGCCGTCAGGCGTCACACCTTCAGTGTTGTAGCTTGGCAGCATCTTGTAGAAGTCACCTGTGAGGTAAGGCTGACCAGTAGCCGTGTCGTAAGCATATTCGTAGATGCTCATGTTAGGCATGGCATTGTAGGCACGTCCGAGGATGCCACTCGTTGAACCGCCATCCCAGTTACGGTGGTTGTCCGTGTAGGTGAGGGCGAAGTTCGAGGAGAAGCGGATGCGGTCACTCACGTCGTAGTCCAGCACGAGTCGGGTGGAGAAGCGGTCGAGGTACTGCTTGATGATGGTACCCGTCTGATGGTCGTAACCACCCGAGATACGGAACTTAGCCTTCTCACCACCACCCGTCAGAGTCAGGTAGTAGTTGTGCGTCTGTCCGAACTGGTTCACGGCATCCACCCAGTCGGTATTCTTGTTGAAGTTATAGTAATAGGAAGGGCGGCTCTGGTCGTAGTTGATTTCCACCATGTTCGACGAAGCCGTGCTCTGGCGAGGGTTGAAGTAAGCTTCCTTCAGCATCATCGTGTAGCCGTCACCATCCAGCATGTTCAAGCCGTCAGGAGCCCACGAACCTGTGAAACGGTAGCTGAAGTTGATTTTTGTCTTACCTGTCACACCACGACGCGTTGTGATTTCGATGACACCGTTGGCACCACGTGCACCCCAGATGGCACTTGAGGCAGCATCCTTCAGCACCTTGATTTCCTTGATGTCCTCAGGGTTCACGGAAAGGAGGGTAGCAAACTGTTCCTCGTTGTCGAGGTCCTCGAAGTTCACGTTCGACACGTCGTCAGGCAGGTCGAAGATGTTGCCATCCACCACGATGAGCGGTTCGGCACTACCATTGATGGTGCTCACACCACGCATACGCATACTTGTACCTGCACCGAGGTTACCTGAGTTCGAGATGATGTCGAGACCAGCGATTTTACCTTGCAGCGCCTCGTCGGCAGATGCGAAACTCAAACCTTCCACATCGTCCATGTTCATCGTCTGGGTTGCCACAGAGATTTCCTTCACAGGGATGGTCAGACCGTTGCTCTGCGTCTTAGGCTTTGCCTTGATCACAACCTCCTCAATCATGTTGGCATCCTGCAAATGGATATTGAATTTCGTTTGGTTGCCTATCTGCACCCTGTAAGTCTTGTATCCTACGTACGACACCACGAGGTAGTCCTTCGGATTCTTCACCACCATCGAGAAGTTACCGTTCATATCCGTCACGGCAGCCTCCACGATACGGTTGTTGGCATCGCGCTCCACCACGTTCGCCATCATGATCGGTTCGATGTCGTCATACACATGACCCGTGATGCGCTGCTGTGCCAAAGCTGTCCCGCCTCCTATCAGCAGTACAGCTATTGTCAGTATATATCTTAAATGTTTCATAATTATTTTAGCTTTGGCTTCGCCAAGTTTCAGGTTTCAAGTTTCAGGTTCTTTTTGAAACGGCGCTTGCGCCTTGAAACTCTTGAAACCAGCACGAAGTGCCTTGAAACTGGCACGAAGTGCTCTGACCTTAATCCTTTATCTGGTAATTCTTGATGAATCTCTTAGCAGCTCCAGTGGTGTTCCAGTCGCTGTCGTAGCGTCCGTTGGTGAGCGTCTTGTAGTTCAGCACACCATCGATGCCGTGCATCACGGCGAACGAGGAAGCGCTAATCTGATTCGAAGCAATCACGTAGTCACGCACCAGTTGGTTCTTGAAGTTGTCCAGCACACTGCGGGTGTTGCCAGCGATGTCCTTCACGTTCAACGTTCCGTTGCCGCTCGATGACACGGTCACCTTGCAGTAGATGCCTGTCTCGCTGTTGAGTGTGGCAGTCTCATACTGAGTAGGTGCCAGAGCAGGTACATCGGCAAACACGGAGTTGTCTTGGAAGTGATACTTCAGGAAGTTCATCAGTGCAGTCACCATGGCAGCAGCCTTCACGTTGCGAGCCTCTTCCTCGGCTTCCGTCATTTCCGTGCGCTGCTCTGGTTCCTTGTCAAGTTCCAGATAGCTGTTGATGCTTTGCCATGTTGGCAGACCAGCCTCGATGGCTGTCTGGATGGCTGCATCCGAAGGCACATACACCGTGTAGCGGTAGTTGCTGAAGAAACGCACGTTGGTTGCCTGCGTCACGATGGTTCCCGTCTGCTTGTCGAAGCAAGGCAGACCGCCACCATTCACGAAGATGGCATAGCGCTTCAGGTACTCGGCGTTGGTGTAGATGTCCTTGCCTTCAGCATCCTTGTTCAGGTAAGGCTTCAGGGTTTCCAGAATCTCGGAGTTGTCAGCTTCGCAAAGCTCGAAGAACTTGCCAAACTTATCTTGGTTGTTGTAGAGTTCGCTATATACTGACTCGATGGTAGGTACGATGGCACCATCAATCTGGTATGCCATACCGTTACCGTTACCGTTCGTCTCGCGGGTCTTGTCGTCGAAGCGAACCACCTTCTGGCTCTCGTCGTGCTGCAAGCCCCAGCCGCCCTGCACCTCCATGCCGCTGGCATGCTGCTTGGCGTTCTTCACATACACAGGAGCACCATTCTTCGAGAGGAAGTAATGCTGGTCGCATTCCACACCCGTTGCCGTTTCGTCGATGCCGCTCACGTCGGTCTTGTCCTCATGCACGATGGTGTGGGTTTCGAGGATGTCGTTCAGGCGGTCCGACAACTCGGTCGAGCTGGCTGCACCCGTTGACATAGGTGTGTCGCCAATCGTGTAAGTGCCCGTCTGGAAATCGTAGGTGATAGGGTAGGAGGTACCTCTCATGGCATCCGTCTTCTCGTTCCAGTCGAAGTAGATGGCACGAGGTGTCACATTATTATTTTTAGGAATGAAGCTCACTGGGTCGATATACCAGAAGCCGTCCCTTGGTACAAACAAACTGAAGCGGGAACTCATGGCGAGCAAATAAGCGTAGAAGTTCTTCGCCGTACCCATCCATGTCAGTTTCTGAATGGCGTAGTTCATCACGCGCATGTCCTTGCTTACGTAAGCAGGAGCCGATACAGCCGCATACTGTGCAGGGGTGAGCACCTCGTCCATCAGGTAGATGGCACCGTTGTTCGCAAGCAGCACCTTCTGGATTTTGTCCAAGTGTGTCTCGTCGAGCATTGGGTCCTGCGCATCGTCCTTGATGGTTTCGAACTTGCTTGGCACGGAGTTGCAGAACTGCTCCTTCATCAGGTTGTTGATGAGTGCCTGAATCACGTCGCGAGGAATCTGGTCAACGGCACGGTAGATGTTTTCCTTGTCCTCCAAACCCTTCACGTTAGCCATCTCTTCGGGAGCGTAAGCCTCCAGCAAGAAGCGTCCACCGCCCTTCTCCGAGAAGAAGTATTCGTAGAGACGCTCGTCAGTTGGCGCGAAAATCACACCCATGTCCTGTTCTTTGGTCACGGCACTGTTTGCCTGATATGCGTTCCATCCTGGGTCGAAGGTCAAACCGAACTTGATGGTGTTGCCGTTAGGGTTGCCCGTTGGGTCCGTACCCTGGTCGTTTTGCAGAGGGCGATAGTCCTGCGAGTTGAAATAACGCTTCTGCCAAACGGAATCCACCGAGTTGCCATAGAGCAGACGGTAGCGAGCCGTGAGCTCAGCATCGTAGAATGGAGCCGAGAAGCGGTCCATCATGTGGCTGAAGATATCGGTCTTTCCGTTCGTGCGCATCATCTCAGCCATGTTCTGAGGTGTGATGAGCACCTTGTCGAGACGGTTCACATATCCGTTCTGGCAGGTAATGTTCTGCTCCAGCACCTTGCTGTCGTAGATGAACGCATCGTTCTTCGATCGTTCCTGTCCCACGATGATGCTGAAGTCCTTGTCAGTAATCTTCTTGTTAGCCATCTGCTGAGCCAAGAAGTGCGTCATCATCTGGTTCGAGTTGTCGAGTGCCATGTAGATACCGCCCTTCGAAGGCACACGGAAACGAGCCCAGTAGTCGAAGTCGTCAGGGTTGTAGTTCGTAGGCAGTTGGTCGCCATTGAAGTGAGGCACGGAGTCGAGCACGTCCGCAGCTGTCTCACGGCGCAGGCAGAGGCCTGGTTCTGGTCCCACGGTGCTCGACATCATTTCGAGCAGGTAGGCGTTGTTCACCATGGCGGAGTTGAGGATCAGCTTCTTCTGACTCGTAGAGAGCTGCTCGTAGCTGCCCACTCCCCAGTTGTTGCTCGCATAGAAGGTCTTGAAGGCATCGTCGTCGGCGACGAACAAAGTCTTACTACCTGTCTTTGCCAGCACATCCGCATAGTTCAAGTCGTCAATCAGACGAATGAAATTCGTGTAGTTGCCCTTTTCCTTCAGGCAGTCGTAGATGCTCGAGTTCAGATAGCTTGGGTTCTCGTTGTCCCATTTGTAGTCATCCGAACAAGCCATCATCCAACCGCCCAACGAAAGGACGCACAAGGTCTTGGCGAAGGAGCGAGCGAAGTCCGAAAACATCATTCGGCTCGTCCGTTGCTTTACCTCGTGTAAAGAATAGCGTTTGTCCATAAGTGTAGTTTGAAATATTGTTGTTGATAATTAGTTGATTAGTTTTTGTAGTTCAAGATAAAATCTTGAATTCAGGATGAAAAAATAAATTCTCCACAGAATAGTTAGGTAAAAATCTGCCCATGTCACCCACGGGAATCAGTAAGTATCTAAGTTGTTTTCATCAGACACAGCCGCAAAAATACTCAAAAATCCTTAAAAGTCCATAGAATATACCCGAAAAACTCTTATTTTTAACAAAAAAATATAATGGAATGTCAAAAACGTACTAAGAAATTCCACCTAATTTAAAAAGTAATCGCACAGACCATCATCAAGGGCATGATGGGATTTACAGAATCGCGTGTGTGGATTTATTGAAGCGCTTCATGGGATTATCTGAACCTCATGTGTGGGTTGGCTGAAGCGTTCCTTTGGATTCAACTAGTTGCCGAGGGCTCGTTATCGAAACGGCGAGCGCTCGGCGTTGCGATAACGAGGGCTCGCCGTGTAAACGTTGAGGGCTCGGCTTTTTAGTAAAATCAAAGGAGAAGACCAGTAGAATCAAAGGAGGATGCCAATGCAATCGAAGGAGCGTGCCAGTGCATTCAAAGGAGCGTGCCAGTGCCATCAGGGGAGCGATTGGCTTACGCCAAGCTCTAAGTTCAGTACAATCAAAAAAAAGCCCATTTAAAATGAGCTTTCTTTCTTCTTTCTATAGAATTCCTGCATGACATAGAAGGCTTTTTTCTTCTCGCCTGTACTGGAGACGAGTCCCTTGCGGTTGAAGAAATCCTGTACGTCGGCAAGTTGGCGGCGAGGGGAACGGAAGTCAACGAGTATCCAAGGGGAGAGTCCTGCGAGTCCGTCAATCTTTTCGAGCATCTTCAGGTTCTCTCGATAGATGTTTTCTTGGTTCTCTTCTGTGAATCGGGCATACTTGTCGCCATACTTTCCTTTGAGTGCGCCTCCTCCGAACTCACTGACAATGACGGGTTTGTCGTAAGGTATTTCCCAAGTCATCTTGGGTGCGTCCTTCGGATCGCGATACCAACCTACATATTCGTTGAAACTGATGACATCCACGAACTCGTTGAGGTTGTCCTGCAAGCGGTTCACATAGTTGCGGGCGGAAGTCACTTCCATCGCCATGCTGATGAGACGGGTGTCGTCGAGCGAACGGGCGTAGGTGGCGAGGTTGCCGAGGAAACGGTCGCGTGGTGCACTATGTGGGGTTTCGTTGGCAATGGACCAAATGACGATGGCGGCACGGTTCCTGTCGCGCGAAATCATGTCGGTGAGTTGTCGCTGGGCATTGGCGTAGGTTTCGGGATTCTCCCACGAGATGGTCCAATAGACAGGTATCTCGCTCCACACCATGATACCCATCTTCTCTGCTTCGCGCACTGCCAGTTCGTTGTGTGGATAGTGGGCAAGGCGAACGTAGTTGCATCCCATCTCCTTTGCCCAAGAGAGGAGCGTGTGGGCATCCTCGGCGGTGTGTGCCCTTCCTTGTCGGTAAGGTGCTTCCTCATGGATGCTCACGCCACGGAGGAAGATGGGTTTGCCATTGAGCAGGATGGTCTTGCCTTTGGTTTCGATGGTACGGAAGCCCATCTGGTCCTTGAGGGTGCTGCCACCCATCTGCCACTCCACTTCGTACTGCTTAGGGTTTTCGGGACTCCACAACACGGGTTTTGCCTTCACGCTGAACTGTGCGCGTCCCTCGGCATCGGTGGTGAGGGTACGGGAGAGCTTGAGCTCGGGGATGCGGAGGGTGATGGTCACGCCTGCTTTCTTCTCGTTGAGTTGCACCCACCCATGGAGCTGGGAGCGGGTGGCACGGTCGAGCTGGAGGGAGTAGTTCTGAATGTAGGTGTCATCGACCTGTGCGATGAACACGTCGCGGGTGATGCCACCGTAGTTCCACCAGTCGAAGATGTCGGTTGGGATGTTGTCGCGATGGCGCTTGTTATCGACTTTCACGATGACGAAGTTGTCGCCTTCCTTCACGATGTCGGTCACGTCGTAGTTGAAGGCGGTGAACCCACCGACGTGGCGACCGAGTTTCCTGCCGTTGAGATAGACGATTGCCTCGTAGTTGACTGCACCGAAATAGAGGATGGCTCGCTTGCCTGCCTGCGGATGGTAGTTGAAGCTGCGCTTGAACCAGACGGTGCCTTCGTAGAAGAAGAGGCGGTCGTCCTGTGTGTTCCAGTCACCAGGTATGTCCATCTGCTGACTCTTGTCGAAATCGTACTCGACGAGTTCTGTCTCATCCTTCGCTTTCTGGTTGCGGAAGAAGCCGTTGCGCGACTCGTTGTGGCGGTAGTCGTAGAAGCCGTTTTCTTGCACATCGACGATGTAGCGCCATTTCCCGTTGAGGGAGATGCGGTCGCGGTTGTAGATGTTGTGGATGAGGGGTATTTCGTCGGCAAAGGTTGCCAGTGAGGAAAGCAGGAGGACTGCAAAGAAGATGAACTTTTTCATAGGAATTTTAAAGAGTCAACAAATTAACACAAAAATGCACAAATTGTTTTATTCACACAAAAAAAGGATATATTTTAAGGAAAGAAATTAGAATAATTAGAATAATTTTATCAGAAATAACATGTTTTTTTATATAAAATAAAACCAAATTTTTGGAGTAATTATTCTAATTATTCTAAATTCTTTCCTAATATAATTTTTCCGATAAATAATCGATTTATTTATAGTAAGTTAGATACGATTACTTCACTTGAATCTTCGCGGTCTTGCCTCCAGCACGAATGATGTAGATGCCAGGGGTTTGAGTGGCGTTGGATGCAGCGCGTGAACCACCGATGGTGTAGAGGTCGAAATCCTTGTAGCCATCCACGTAAATGATGCGGTTGATAACGTGTACGTTCAGGGCATTTTCGGAACGGAAGATGATTGGCTTTTCGATGGCGGATGGATTGCGCTTTGCCTCGCCTCTGTAGAGCACGAACCAAGCTACGTTGTCGGCTGTTGCCTTGGTGTCGGTTCCCGTTGCGGTCACACTCTTATCGACGATACGACGAACGCGAACTCCCGTGGCATAGGATGTTTTCTCGCCATCTACGGTGATGGAGGTGGTGATGAGGGAGTTTTGACGAAGAACGGTAGGAACAGGTGTGTTATTGCTTTGGATTTCACCGAAAACGAGTGGGTCTTGCACCATGAGCGTGTCGAGGGTTCCTGCGTCGTTGGCTACGGTGAAATAAGCTTGGCGAGCAATGCTGTAGAGAGGGGTTCCACCGATGCCAGCAGCGATGTAGAGTCCGTTTTCCTCATCGATGCAGGTGGTGCCAGGAGTGACTGCCATGTATGCCAATTGTTGGTTGGTGGCAGGTTTCTTGGCGTAGCCGTCTTCGTAGGATACGACGCACTTGAAGCCTGTGTTGGTCACGTCCCATACCTTGTGCATGATTGGTCCGTTGGTCTTAACGGCTGAACGGACACAGGAGGCGATAACGACTGGAGTGACGCCTTCAGGGAATGGGGTGCTGAACTGCACTTCGGTGGTGTCCTTCAAGAGGACGGAACCTGTTTGCATGGTCATGTCGCCGTAGGTGAGGATGGTGTCGGCAGGAGTGACGAGGAATGGCACTTCTTCAGGTGTCTTGAAGGAGGTTTCGCTGTCGCTCTGCTTGCTCCAGAACAGTCCTTGGTAGTCGAAGGCAGTCTTGGAAATGGTGGATGCAGTGAAGTAAGGCTCTGCCACCGCCTTTGTGTTGTTCTGCGTCTGCAAACCCGTGAAAACGTATGGCTTCACATTGTATGTCTTGGAGAATTCCACGTTGACAGGGTCGGTAGGGTCGGTGATGGTGAGACTACCGAATTCGAAGGTGTCGTTGCCTTCAGCACCACCTATGGAAACGTATGCCTCGCCCGAATAGCGCTGACGACCGTCGGAATCGTAGGTGTGGACGCGATAGATGGCAAGTCCCTTGTAGTTGGTGAGGGTGTCGGCACTGAAGGTCACATCAGTTCTGTTCTGCAAACCTTTCACGCCAATGACCTTCCAGGTCTTTTCGCCATCGAGCTTGCGCTCTACAAGGGTGGAGTCGGTCTGCTTGCCGTTGAGGTTGTTCCACTTGAGCTCAACGCGCTTGCTGGACTTGTAGAAGTTGACGGTGAGGTCGGTTGGTGATTTGTAGTTCCATCCCATGGTGTATTCGTTGGCATCGCTGTAGGCGGTGTTCGACTTCAGATTTGCGAACCATTCGCCAGCCTTGGTGAGCGCACCGTTGAGCACGATGTTACGACAATCCTGCACCCAGTTGTAAACGGCATGACGCTCCAGTTTGTTGTTGGCTTCGAGTGCAGTGATGATGTTTGAAAGGCGCTCGAGCTGATGGTTTGCGTTGGCTGTGGAATAGGAACGGTCGGAGGTAGGCCATGTTTCGCTGGTCCAGTTGGCACCGTTGTTGAACTCGGTGAGCCACACAGGGCGACCTCCATAGTGGTTGGAGGTGGAGCTGATGTCGCCTGAATAGCTGGAACCAGGGCTGTACCAGTAGATGTGGTCGGCAATGAAGTCGATGCGGTAGTTGTACTCATTGCAGAAGTTCATGAAGGTGGTCAGCCAACTGTTGCGAGCACTGCCCGACATGGCTGGGGAACCCACACGGAAACCGCTGGCGTAGGCGTTTGCCCAAGAACCGCTCTTGAAGAACACGTTCTCGATGTCCTCCACAGGGGTGTATTTCTCACGGGAGTCACCCGAGTTGTCGGGCTCGTTGTTACCAAGCATGGTGTTGACACCTGTGCGTCCATTGATTTCGTTCCATGAAGGCCATCCTTCGTGGTGGTGCTGAGGAATGTACTCGAAGTCCTCGGATGCATAGCCCTGTCCGTCCCATCCATAGCGCCAAGTGGCATTGAGTTGGCCGAACTGACCTGGGTCGCCTGCAGTTCCTTTCTTGGTGACGCGGCGCCAAGGGAATACACGGATGAATCCTGCACGTCCGCTGATGTATTTGCCGTATGTGACTTTCGCGAAGTCGATTTCCTTGTCCTCGTCCTGAGCGATGAAGCACTTGCTCCATCCCAAGCCGTTGGCGTTGGTGGCGATGGTTGCCATGTAACCACGCTTCAACTTGATGGAGCGGATGTTGTTCACCCAATCGCCTGTGGTGTAGGTGGTGTAGGGTACGAAGGAATTGATGGCGTCGCCTCCGAAATTGCTTTCAGTAAAGACGGTGAGCGGACGGAAGGAGAGTTCGGCATGAGGATAGACGATGGCTCCGTTGTCGTAGATTTCGAGCCAGCAGTTGGTGCCATCCACAGCTTTTGCACCATTGATTTTGATGTTGCCGAGATAGGTTTTTGCCTTGGAAGGTTTGAGCGACTTGAAGATGACAACTGCGTCGGCATTGACGATGTCGATGCTTCCCGTGGTGGCAAAAGGCGTGGTGCCTGTGATGACGTAATCTACTGCGTCTGTGAGACTTACGCTTTCTGTGCACTGCGTGACACTCTTGATGGTGTTGCCTGCCCAAAGAAGAGACATGGAACACATGGAGAGAAGTGTTGCAGCAAGGAGTTTGGTCTTTAGTTTCATTAGTTATTGGTTTTTTTAGTCAACAAATTTCCACAAATTATCTCAAATCATTTGGCGATGGCTTTGATTTAAAAAAAGCCAATGCCAAAGCTAAAGCTAAATGAATTTGCAATATTACGAAAGATTTTTGAGTGCTAAAAAAGTTTTATGTTAAAATGAGATGTCTGTTAAAAAGTTTTAACAAATGAAGCGGACTGAGCGTGAAGAGTAAAGAAAGGCTTATCTGCAAAATTATATGTTCATTTTTGATGATAATGTGTTGAATAGGCGTGTAATTTGCAGAGAATTGGAAAAAAAAGAAAGAAAAATAGTGAGAGGACGGATTTCTTTTTGTAAATTTGCAAAGTTGTGTATGCGCGTGAGTATGTGCATGCATAGTGAATAACAGAGAGTGGCACCCAAGGCTGAGCGTTTATTCGTAGGATAAGACCTTGGTGTCTAACAAGAAATGACCCGATATTTTTCGGGATAAAAAGCTATTATTTAATCAATGACATTTACAGCGGAACAAATTGCAGCACTTGTGGGTGGAACAATTGAAGGGGATGCAAGTGTGCAAATCACTACTTTTGCAAAGATAGAAGAGGGAACTCCTGGTGCGATTTCCTTCTTGTCTAATTCCAAATATGAACATTATCTCTATGAGACAAAATCGAGCGCTGTGCTCGTGAATCGTGACTTCGTGGCTCAGCAGCCAGTGGAAGCCACCCTGATTCGTGTAGATAATGCTTACGAGACAGTGGCAAAGTTGCTGACGATGTATCAGTCCATGCAGCAGAAGAAGACGGGCATTAGCGAGAAGGCAATCATTTCCGAATCGGCTGAGATTGGCGAGGACTGCTATGTGGCTCCTTTGGCATACATCGGCGATAACGTGAAGATTGGTCGCGGCACTTCCATCTATCCGAATGTGGTGATTGAAGACAATGTGACGATAGGTGAGGATTGTACCATCTATCCAAACGTGACGATTTACCACGATTGCAAGTTGGGTTCGAGAATCACACTTCATGCAGGTGTTGTGATTGGTGCTGATGGATTCGGTTTTGCTCCTACGGCTAATGGCTACGAGAAGATTCCTCAGATAGGAATTGTAACCATTGAGGATGATGTGGAAATCGGTGCCAACACTTGTGTGGACCGCTCTACCATGGGAACCACCATTATTCGTCACGGCGTGAAGCTCGACAACCTCGTGCAGATAGCACACAACGTGGATGTGGGTGCCAACACGGTGATGTCGGCTCAGGTAGGCGTGGCAGGAACTTCGAAGATTGGCGAATGGTGTATGCTTGGAGGACAGGTGGGAGTGAGTGGACATCTCACAATCGGTCCTCGCACGCAGGTGGGTGCTCAATCGGGATTGACCAATACCTTGGTTGTTCGCCAAGGCGGAAATGTGCTGATGGGTTATCCTGCTGTGGAACACAAACTCTTTGCTAAGCAGGCGGCTGCTTTGAAACAACTTCCTGACTTGCTGAAGGAAGTGGCTGAGCTGAAGAGGCAGTTGGAGGAGTTGAAAATGAAAAATTAGGAATGAAGAAGGGCTTCGGCAGAGCCGAAGCTTACGGAGACACTGAACGGAAGCTTACGGAGAAACTGAAATTAGACTACATATAAAGAATAAAACGAAAACGAACATACAATGAAACAACTAACACTGAAGGATAGTTTTACCGTGAAGGGAAAGGGTTTGCACACGGGTGAGTTTATTACAGCTACATTCATGCCTGCCCCTCCTCATCATGGATACAAGATTCAGCGTATTGACTTGGAAAATAAGCCTATCATCGACTGTTTGGCAGAAAATGTGGCTGACACTCAGCGCGGCACAGTATTGTTGAAGGACGGTGTGAAGGTAAGTACGATTGAGCATGCGATGGCTGCTCTTTATGCTTCGAGAATCGACAACTGCTTGATTCAGTTGGATGGTCCCGAAATGCCAATCCTTGATGGTTCTGCTTTGATTTTCGTTCAGGAAATCCAACGCGTGGGTTTGGAGGAACAGGATGCTGACAAAGAATACTTTATTGTAAAGCATAAGATTGAGGTGAAGGGCGAGCATGGTGAGCATCTGCTCATTCTGCCAGATGAGGAATTCAGTGTGAATGCCCAGATTGCTTTCAACTCGAAGGTGCTGGCAAGTCAGTTTGCTGTGTTGGAGCACGTGGAGGATTTTGCTGAGGAAGTGGCTTCTGCTCGCACATTCGTTTTTGTGAGAGAAATAGAGCCATTGCTCAATCTCGGTCTCATCAAGGGTGGCGACCTCGACAATGCCATCGTGATTTATGAGAATGAGTTGACGCAGGAGCGTTACGATGCATTGGCTGACCAGATTGGTGTGCCACATAAGGATGCGCATCATTTGGGCTATCTCAACAACAAGCCTTTGACTTGGCCTAACGAAACCGCTCGCCATAAGTTGCTCGACATCATCGGTGACTTGGCACTCGTGGGACGTCCTATCCGAGGTCGTGTGATTGCCACGAAACCTGGTCACACTATCAATAATAAGTTTGCGCGTGAGATTCGCAAGGACATCAAGAAGCATGAGGTGCAGGTGCCAGAGTACGATCCAAACAAGGCACCGGTGATGGATGTGAATCGAATTCGCGAATTGCTTCCGCACCGCTATCCTATGCAGTTGGTGGATAAGGTGATTGATATTCACGACAACTATATTGTGGGTGTGAAGAATGTGACTTCGAACGAACCATTCTTCTTGGGACATTTCCCTCAGGAACCCGTGATGCCAGGTGTGCTGCTTGTAGAGGCAATGGCACAAGCAGGCGGACTCTTGGTGCTTAATTCTGTGGATGAACCTGAGCGTTGGTCCACTTACTTCGCAAAGATTGACAACGTGAGATTCCGCCACAAGGTGGTACCAGGCGATACGCTCATCTTCCTTGTGAAGCTGCTGGCTCCTGTACGGAGAGGCATTTCGTCGATGCGAGGACTTATTTTCGTGGGCGATAATGTGGTGGCAGAAGCTGAATTCACGGCTTCGATTGTGAAGAATAAGTGAAAAAATAGCTAGCTTGCGAAGAATCAGTTGTTTTAAAAACGAAATTTTTAAAAACGGTGGCTTTAAAGACAAAATATTTAAACTAAAAATAATAAAAAACGGAATATGGCAAAAATTAGTCCTTTAGCATATATTGATCCTGAAGCACAGATCGGCGAAAACTGTGAGATTGGTGCTTTCTGCTACATTGATAAAAATGTGGTGATAGGTGATAACAATGTGCTGATGAATAGTGTGACTCTCTTGAGTGGTACCCGTATGGGCAGTGGCAATCATATCTTCCCAGGAGCAGTGATTGGTGCTATCCCTCAGGATTTGAAATTCCGTGGTGAGGAAACCACAGCGGAGATTGGTGATAACAATAAGATACGTGAGAATGTGACCATCAACCGTGGTACTGCTGCGAAAGGTAAGACCGTGGTGGGTTCCAACAACCTCATCATGGAGAATGCACACATCCCTCACGATTGTCTTTTTGGCAGTGGTATCATCATGGGAAACTCTACCAAACTGGGTGGTGAGGTGATTGTGGATGACAATGCCATCATCTCTGCTTCGGTGCTTGTGCATCAGTTCTGTCATGTTGGTGGCTACACGATGGTGCAGGGTGGTAGTCGCACCAGCAAGGACATCCCTCCTTTCATCATTGCTGGTAAAGAGCCTATTGCTTATGCAGGACTCAATATTGTGGGTCTGCGTCGTCGCAAGTTCCCACCTAATATCATTGAGGACATTCACGACACCTATCGCTTGATTTATAACAGTAACCTCACCGTTCAAGAAGCTATCGAACAAATCGAATATGGTATTGAACTGGGTCCTGAGGTGAGGTATATCATCGAATTCGTTAAGAGTTCTCAAAGAGGCATTATTCGATAAGAAAATTAAGAATGAAGAATGAAAAATGAAGAATGTATTTTAGTTTAAGTAATTTTAATTCTTCATTCTTAATTATAAATTTACATACCATGGTTTACAGATTCATATTGATTTCCGATGAGGTGGAAGACTTCATGCGAGAAATAAAGATTGACTCCGATGCCACTTTCCTTGATTTCCACAAGGCAATACTGAAATCGTGTGGTTATAATGACGACCAAATCACTTCTTTCACCATTTGTGAGAATGGTTGGGAGAAATGTCAGGAAATCACACTCGAGGATATGAGTACCAGTTCCGATGAAGATTCATACGTGATGGCAAAGACTCGTATCAGTGATTTTGTGGAAGAGGAAAAGCAGCATCTGCTATATACATTCGACCCGCTGGGAGACCGTGTTTTCTTCATCGAACTCTCTGAAATCATCATGGGTAAGAGTTTAAAGGAGCCAAAGGTGACGCGTCAATTAGGGAATCCTCCTGCACAACAACTCGACTTCGACGAACTCTTTGCTCGCAATCCTATTCAAACAGACACGAGTGCTGGTATCATGGACGATGATGATATGTTCGGCGATGGTATCAGTGATGAAGATATCGACATGGAAGGACTTGACATCAGTGATGGTGATCCGTTTCAGTAATTGAGAATCCTTTCGTGTGTTTTGATGTTTCATTCAATAGGAGATTGTTATGAAAACCCTGGTTGTTCTCTTAGGTCCAACGGCGGTCGGAAAAACAGAGCTTAGTCTTTCTTTGGCTAAGCTCTTGTCTTCTCCCATCATTTCGGCTGATTCACGTCAGATTTACAAGACGATACGAATTGGCACTGCTGCACCTACTGAAGAGCAACTTCGAGAAGTGAAACACTATTTTGTTCATCAACTGGAGCTGGATGAGTATTACAGTGCTGCTCAGTTTGAAAGCGATGTTCTGCAACTGTTGGACAATCATTTCAAGACGCACGATGTAGCCCTCATGTCGGGCGGAAGCATGATGTATATCGATGCTGTTTGCAAAGGAATCGACGATATTCCAACCATCAGCGACGACGTGAGGAATTTGATGCATGAACGTTTGAGAAACGAAGGGCTCGATGTGTTGAAAGCCGAATTGCGAGTGATAGACCCCGACTATTATGCGATAGTGGATTTAAAGAATCAAAAACGTATTGTGCATGCGCTGGAAATCTATTATCAGTCGGGCAAGCCTTTCAGTTCGTTCCGCACCCATACTCAGAAGGAGCGTCCTTTCCGCATCGTGAAAATCGGATTGATGCGAAGTAGAGTAGTGCTGTTCCAGCGAATCAACCAACGTGTGGATGAGATGATGAAGGAAGGGCTGATGGAAGAAGTGAGAAGCGTTTATCATCTGAAGCATCTGAATTCTCTCAATACAGTTGGCTATAAGGAACTATTCAAGGTACTTGATGGAGAATGGGCATTGCCGATGGCTGTAGAAAGAATAAAAAAGAACACGCGCGTGTACGCGAAGAAGCAAATGACATGGTTCAAGCACGATGAGGATATTCATTGGCTGAATCTTGACGATACATCCGTGGAGGAAGCGATTTCTTCCATCAATGAAATAATAAAAATGAAAAATTAAAAATGAAGAGTGAGAGTTTTTTTACTTTTTATTTTTTAATTTACATCACCTATGATTAATGTTTTCAAAGCAATAGGACATGGCTTGAGCCGTGCTTGGTTTTGGTACAAAGCTCAGTATCGAGGGCGTTGGTATCAGCGAATTGTCACTCCCATAGCCACATTCATCGTTCTCTTCTTCCTCTATTTGAGAGCCGTGGATGTTGATTTCTTGGGACTCTTTGGCAAGTCGCCTGATATGGAAATCATCGAAAACCCTATCAACGATGAAGCTTCTCTCATCTATAGTGCAGACAGTGTGCTCATTGGAAAGTTCTTCAATGAGAATCGTTCTCCTGTGCAGTTTGAGGAAATATCTCCTTACATGATTGATGCGCTGATAAGTACGGAAGATGAACGTTTCTATCTGCATCATGGCATCGATTACGGCGGATTGTTTGCCGCCTTCAAGGATATGCTCAAGGGTAATGCCAGAGGAGCCAGTACTATCACGCAGCAGTTGGTGAAGAACCTCTTCAAGATGCGCTCACAGTATTCCACTGGTGTGCTGGGACGTGTGCCTGTGCTGAAAATACTCATCATGAAGTCGAAAGAGTGGATTACTGCCATCAAGATTGAGAATCTCTATAGCAAGAAGGACATCCTCACGCTCTATCTCAATACTGTTGATTTCGGAAGCAATGCCTTTGGAATCAAGACAGCTGCAAAAACCTATTTCAACACGACTCCCGACCAGCTCAATCCTCAGCAGTGTGCTACATTGGTAGGACTCTTGAAAGCCACCACTACTTATAATCCGAAGGTCAATCCAAAGAATAGTTTGGCACGTAGAAACGTGGTTCTCAACAATATGCGAAAGTATGGTAGCCTTACGAAACAAGAGTGTGACTCTATTTCGCAACTACCGATGGACCTCAGTTATAGCGTTGAAAACACCTACGACGGGCAAGCTCAGTATTTCCGTGAAAAGCTCAAGGACTACCTTGCTGATTGGTGCAAGGAAAACAATATCAACCTCTATGCCGATGGTCTGAAAATCTACACTACGGTTGACACGCGTTTGCAGAAGTATGCGGAGGAAGCAGTGCTCAAGCAGATGCGTGTGCTTCAGCAGCGTTTCGACCAACATTGGCGTGGACGCACTCCTTGGCGAGATGAATATGGACGTGAGATTCCGAATTTCATCGAGAACATTGCCAAGAACTCATCCTATTACAAGATTCTTGAGAAGAAATACCCGAATCAGCCCGATTCCATTGACTTCTACATGAATCAGCCTCACACCGTGAAGCTTTTCACCTACGATACTCCCGACCGTACGATGGAGTGCGAAATCAGTACGATGGACTCCATCCGCTACATGGTTCGCCAGATGCACTGCGGATTTGTGGCGATGGAACCACAGACCAGCTTTGTGAGAGCATGGGTAGGTGACATCGATTTCAATGCATGGAAATACGACAAGGTGACAGCCATGCGACAGCCAGGTTCCACCTTCAAACTCTTTGTCTATGCGGCAGCGATGGAAGTGCTCGGACTCACACCTACCGACCGTCGGCAAGACAGTTACATCTCCATCCCAGTGACAGATTCCAAGGGCAAGTCCGGCTATTGGACACCTCATAACGCCAATGGCTATTGCACGAATGCATACGTCACGCTTCGTGCTGCCTTTGCCCGTTCCATCAATACCATTGCTGTGAAACTTGGGCAGGAAGCAGGCATTCCTTATGTCATCAACATGGCAAAACGCATGGGTATCAAGAGCAAGCTTGAGAACCTCCCTTCTTTGGCACTCGGTGCCAGCGATGTGACACTCCTTGAACTCATCGATGCCTATTGCTGTGTGATGAACGATGGTATGCAACGCGACCCGATACTTGTTACTCAAATCGTTGACCGTGAAGGCAATATCATCTATAATTGCCAGAACGAAGTGCCACTTCCAAAACGTGCCATGAACTATCGAACTGCTTTCTATATGCAACGATTGCTTTGGGCTGGAATGCACGAGCCAGGTGGTACGACACAGGCTTTGTGGGAATACATCCATTGCTATGACACTGAGTTTGGTGGAAAGACTGGTACCTCCTCCAACCATTCCGATGCTTGGTTTGTTGGTTGTTCTCCTTATTTGGTAGGTGGAGCATGGTTTGGTGGCGAATACCGAAGTATCCATTTCCGCACAGGAGCCTTAGGTCAGGGTAGCCGCACAGCCCTTCCTATCTTCGGCTATTTTATGGATAAGGTGATGCACGACAGCAATTTTAAGCATTATCATGGCAAGTTCCCTGAAATGAAGGAGGAAATCCTCGCCGAAACCTACGAGGGTGATTATGAAGATTCATTAGAGATGGACTCCCTCGATTATCTTCTTTCGGATTCTGATTACATATACTCCAACTACGATTAAAAACATTTTTACAATCCCATCTCAATAAGATATGCTTTGTTGAAGAATGAATAGTGATTCTTCATTCTACATTCTTCATTCATCATTCTTCCTTTTTTGTGGCATGCAGATAGAAATCGATACCCAGAACCCGCAGTTTCGAAATGCACTGAATCTTGTTCAGTTCACTTCCAACTCTCTTTTCCTCACAGGAAAGGCAGGAACTGGCAAATCGACTTTCTTGAAATACATCTGCGAGCACACCAAGAAGAAATACGTGGTGCTGGCACCCACAGGCATTGCTGCTATCAATGCAGGCGGAGCCACCCTTCATAGCTTCTTTAAACTTCCTTTCCATCCCCTTGTTCCCGATGATCCACGCTATGCGGGGCGTAAACTCCGTGAGTTCCTTAAATATAATAAGGAGCATTGCAAGTTGGTTCGTGAAGTGGAACTGATTATTATCGATGAAATTTCAATGGTTCGAGCTGACATCATTGATTTCATCGACCGTATTCTTCGTACTTATTCTGGCAATCAGCGTCAAGCTTTCGGTGGCAAACAGATGCTTTTTGTGGGCGATATCTTCCAGTTGGAACCGGTTGTAAAGCGTGATGAGCGCGATATTCTCAGCCGATTCTATGAGACACCTTATTTCTTTTCCGCTCGTGTTTTTCAGGAAATGAAACTGGTCTCCATTGAGTTCACAAAGGTGTATCGACAAACCGACAAAGTGTTCGTTTCTGTTCTCGACCATATCCGCACCAACACTGCTACTAAAGCCGACCTTCAGCTCATCAACTGCCAAGTTAGAAACGTAAGCGAGAACAAAACCGAAAGCGATACTTCGGCACTTACCATCACTCTTGCTGCCCGTCGCGACACCGTTGATTTCATCAATCAATCCCGGCTATCTGCTCTTGAAGGTGATGTGCAGACGTTCAGCGGAGAGATTCAAGGAGAATTTCCTGAGAATTCTCTGCCCACTTTGCTCGAACTGCAACTGAAAGTGGGTGCGCAGGTCATTTTCATCAAGAACGACCGCGACAAACGATGGGTGAATGGTTCGCTCGGTATGATTGAAGGTATTGATGTGGATGGTAAGTTCATCTATGTCATGACGGAAGATGGCAAGCACCATGATGTGGAGCGCGAGATTTGGGAAAATGTGCGCTACACTTACAACGAGAAGGAAAAGAAAATAGAGGAAGAAGAACTCGGTGTGTTTAAGCAGTTCCCACTCCGTCTTGCATGGGCAATTACCATTCATAAGAGTCAGGGACTCACCTTCGACCACGTGAATGTTGATTTCTCGGGTGGTGTGTTTGCAGGAGGACAAACCTACGTGGCACTCAGTCGATGCCGTAGTCTTGAAGGGCTTTCACTCTCACAGGAACTGAATTTTGCCGACATCTTCGTAAATCCTAATGTCGTTACTTTTTCCCAACAATTTAACGACCAACATGCTGTGGAAGTGGCATTGCGTCGAGCCGAAGCCGACATTCAGTATCACGATGCTGCCCAAGCGTTCGATGCTTGCAATTTCGAGGAAGCCCTCGAACAGCTCATCCGTGCCATGCACTCTCGTTATGATATAGAAAAGCCTTGGGCAAAGCGACTCATCCGCAAGAAACTCTCCATCATCACTACGCAGCGCGACACCATTGATTCTCTCACGAATCGATTGGTGACGATGGAAGCGGAACTCAAGGAAAAGCAGCGTCAGCTCAATAAGTTGGCTGAAGAATACGTACATTTGGCAGAACAAAGCATCGAAATGGACGATGCACGCTCAGCTATTGCCAACTACACGAAGGCACTTTCCCTCAATCCTCAATGTGTGGAGGCTCTCATTGGTAAGAGCCGCGTGCAACTCTCCCAGCGACGACTCACCAAGGCACTTCACAACATCAACGAAGCTCTCCGCATTGCTCCCCATAGTTTTAAGGCACTCTATACCCGTGGAAAAATCCTTTTCAATATGCGAGAACTCGATGCCGCTGCTGCCGACCTCGACCGTTGCACCAGTCTCAAACCAAAGAATATCAGTGCCCACCAACTCTTCGGCGACATCCTTTCCGCACAAGGTGATGAAGATGCCGCGGCCCTTCAATATGCCATCGCCGAACGTTTGAAAAAAGCAAAAGGTTTGGAATAGTTAATCAAATACTTAGATATTTGATGGATGTATATTAGATGAAATAATCGGACTCGTCAATAAGGCCTGAACGGATGGCTACACGTATGGCTTCGTGTGCAGTGTTGACTTGAAGTTTGCGGAAGATATTTTTGCGATGGGTATTGATGGTATGGATGCTGGAGAAGCGTTCGTTGGCAATTTCCTTGGTTGTCTTTCCCTGAGCGATGGCTCGCATCACTTCAATTTCGGTGGCTGTGAGGGTGGAAGGTGATTCTTCTTCTCGCAACTTCTGGGCAAGGAGAATCTCGGTGACACGTTGGCAGAAATAGCGTCTGCCGCTGAGGATGGAACGAATAGCTTCAGTGAATTCGCGCAACGGTGCGTCCTTGAAAAGGATGCTCATGTTTTGGCTTTGGTAAGCGATGGTGCGCAGGAAACTGTCGGTGAGGTCGTCGCTGAAGAGGAGCCAGTTGGTAGCAGGAAAGCGCTGACTGATAATGAGCAGGTTCTGAGCATCAAAAAAGTCAAACAGGGTGTAGTCGATAATGACCACACTCTGTTCGTGTTCTTTGAGTTGCTCGATGAGCTCTGTTTTCTTAGACGCATGCAGGATTCGCTTGCCCGGAAATCCATCAAGCAGATGCTCTACGGCAAAACGAGTAATCTCCTGATTGTCAGCAATAATAAAGTCCATGTGGTAAATTAATGAATAACCCCCTTCCCGTCCTCCCCGAGGGGAGGAGAAGGAAGTTACTTTATCACTGAATCGATTGGCAACTATTATTTTAGCCTCCCCTCGGGGAGGTTTGGAGGGGGCTTATAGTGGGTATTCCTCAAAAGCGTAGAGGACGGTGGAGAGGTAGCGCTCGCCCGTGTCTGGGAGGAGTGCTACGATGGTCTTTCCCTTGTTTTCTGGACGCTGTGCCAACTGGGTGGCAGCGAAAGCTGATGCACCAGAGGAGATACCTACGAGGAGTCCTTCGGTGGCAGCCAACTGACGACTGGTGCGGATGGCATCATCGTTATCCACATCGATAACTTCGTCGATGACATTTGCATCGTAAGTCTTAGGAACGAATCCAGCTCCGATGCCTTGAATCTTGTGTGGACCACTCTTGCCACCGTTGAGAACTGGTGATGCAGATGGCTCAACGGCATAGATTTTCACGTTAGGGTTCTGCTCTTTGAGGTATTTACCTACGCCAGAGATGGTGCCACCTGTACCTACGCCTGCTACGAAAATGTCGATTTTACCATCTGTCTGTTTCCACAGTTCAGGACCAGTGGTTGCGTAGTGACGCTGAGGGTTGGCTGCGTTCTCAAACTGCTGGAGAATGACACTGCCAGGGATGGAGTCGCGCAGTTCTTCTGCTGCCTTGATAGCTCCAGGCATACCGTCCTTACCAGAGGTGAGTTTCACGATAGCTCCGTATGCCTTCACAAGGTTGCGACGCTCCACACTCATGGTTTCTGGCATGGTAAGAATCAGTTTGTAACCCTTCACAGCTGCAACGAGTGCGAGTCCTACGCCTGTGTTACCACTGGTTGGCTCTATGATGGTAGCTCCTGGCTTGAGGATGCCTTTCTTTTCTGCGTCCTCAATCATTGCGAGGGCGATGCGGTCCTTTACGCTTCCGCCAGGGTTGAAGTATTCTACTTTCACGATGATAGGTTTGTCCAATCCCTTTTCTTCTGAAAATTTACCCAACTCTAAAAGAGGGGTGTTACCGATGAGTTCGGTGAGTTGTTTTACTACTTGTGACATAGTTATAATAATGAATTTAGGATTAAGATTCAAGAATTATTTTTCTGTTTTCTTTTCCGCTGCAAAGGTACGAAGTATTTGAGTTTCGCACAATCGCATAAACATGTTATTTTTCGTCAATGATTCAATAATCACGTTCTATTGTTGCACAATCTTTCTCAGGGCGATGACGAGTCGATCGACTTCGTCGCGTGTGTTGTAAAGGGCAAAGGTGGGGCGAACACTCATCTCGTAACCGAGAGCTCGAAGGGCTGGCTGTGCACAGTGGTGTCCTGCACGTACGGCGATTCCTTCCTTGTCGAGCAGTTGTCCTGTGAGTGGAACGTCGATGCCATCGAGCACGAAGGACACGACCGAAACACGGTGCTTGGGGTTGCCGATGAGGGTGAGGCCAGGAACGAGTGCCAGTTGCTGACGGGCGTACTCGGTGAGGTCGTGCTCATGGGCTTCGATGTTGTGGAGTCCGATGTGCTTCACGTAGTCGAGTGCTGTGCCAAGCGCGATGGCATCGGCTACGTTTGGGGTTCCTGCTTCGAATCGTGCTGGTGGAAGATTGAAACGTGTCTCTTCGAGTGTCACGTCTTGAATCATGTTGCCGCCACCTTGCCACGGAGGTAGTAACTCTAAATATTCTTTCTTACCATAAACGGCACCAATGCCGTTAGGTCCGTAGATTTTGTGTCCTGAGAAAACGAAGAAGTCGGCATCGAGTTGCTGAATGTCGATGGGAGTGTGGGCAATGCTTTGTGCTCCATCGATGAGTACGGGAACGTTGTAACGGTGCGCTGTTTCGATGATGCGCTGCACGTCGTTGATGGTGCCAAAGGTGTTGTTCACATGTCCCACACTGACAAAGCGGGTGCGAGGACCAATGATGCGCTCGTAGTCTTCGAGGATGAGGTCGCCGTCCTTGTTGACAGGGATGGCTCTGAGTTTGGCTCCCCGCTGCTTGCACACTTGTTGCCATGGAACGATGTTGGCGTGGTGGTCGAGGGTTGAGACGATGACCTCGTCGCCAGGGTTGAGGTATTTGTTCCCGAATGTCTGTGCAATGAGATTGATGCCTTCGGTGGTTCCTCTCACGAAGACGATATTCTCGGCTGAAGGGGCATTGATGAACGATGCCACTTTCTGCCTTGCGGCTTCGTATTGGTTGGTGGCGCGTGCTGCCAGGGTGTGGGCTCCTCGGTGGATGTTGGAGTTGTCGTGCGAGTAGTAGTGGGAAAGCCTATCGATGATAGCCTGTGGCTTTTGTGTTGTGGCGCCATTGTCGAGCCATACGAGTGGATGTCCATTCACCTGCTGGTGGAGCACGGGGAAGTCGCGCCGAATCTGGTCGATGGAGAGGGTGTCGGTTTCCTCGTAGTTGATGTGCCGCAACTTGTCTGCTTCGGGTAGTCCCACGCCGAAGGCTATCTCAGGATTGGAGAGAGAGCCTTGGCGATCCTGCTGGTCGAGCTGGTAGGACGATGGTAACTGGAGCTCAGGCACGGAGGAAATGCCGCTTCCTCCTTGAGTGAGTGCCAGGAACTCAAACTCCAACTGCTTCAGGTTGATGGCATCAAACTCGTCGGGAATGACTTGTCGAGCCACGCTCTTGAGTTCTTCGGGGCAGAAGCGTGAGGCTATTTGTCGGAGCTGACCGATGTCGGCATCAAAATTGTTTACTATGTTGTACATTTACTTTTCGATTTGGTTGCGGTGCTGGTAGTCGTGATAGTATCCCACCTCGACGTTTTCGAGGACAGCAATAGCATCGTCGGTGAGGCTTGCCAGTGAGAAGTACTTGGTGAGGAGATAACTGGCTACTCCAAGCTTGTCGAGTCCCATGAGTCGTGCGCTAAGTGATGGAGCGATTTCGCCTGGTATGCCTGCTTGGTGCAAACCAACTACACCCTGATTCTTCTCTCCTGCACGAACCAGAATGATGTCTGTGGTTCCTACACCGCGGTTGGTAAGATATTGTCCTTTCACTTCCACCTTGTCGCTTGGAATGAGTGGTATGCCACGCCAAGTGATGACACGTGTACCGAAGATGTCCTGCGTGACAGGCGGTACTCCTCGCCATGTACATTCGCGCTCGAAGGCTGCGATAGCACGTGGGTTGGCAATGAAGAATGATGGCTCTTTCCACACGAGAGAGATGAGCTCGTCGAGGTCGTCAGGCGTTGGTGCGCCATAGCGTGTGGAGATGCGATAGGATGGGTCAACAGCTGAGAGAAGACCAAATTTCTTGTTGTTGATGAGTTCCCATTCCTGTCTTTCTTTCAAGCTCTCGATACTGAGTCGCAACTGCTGTTCGAGCTGGTTGAATGGGTTGTTGTAGAGGTCGCTCACGCGAGTGTGGACACGAACAATGGTTTGGAGCGTGTTCAGCGAGTATTCTGTTGGTTGGTCTTCGTAGTCGATGTAAGTTTCTGGGATGATGTTGTCCTCTTCAGCTCCACTTACGAGGTCGATGTGCTTCTCACCATGATCGTTGACCGTGGCTTTCAGTCGGAGATGCTCATCAACTGCCTTTTGGAACTGCTGACGGAAATCAGGAATTTCCTTGGTGAGTTTCTCCAGTTCTTCGCGGCGAAGAGAGAGGAACACAGCAGATGTGATGGTACGGACACTGACCGAAGAAGGAGAGTCGCCCAACAGGTCGGCTTCACCGAAATATTCGCCTGCATTGAGAAGGGCAATGCGGAGTTCCTCGCCGTGCAATCCTTTCTTGATGACTTCGGCTTGTCCATCGGCAACGATGAAGAACAGTTGACGGTCTTCGCCCTCACGGATGAGGTAGTCGCCAAGTGCTACTTCCTCGGTCACAAAGCGACGTGCCAATCGGGTGACAACGGTTTCGTCGATGTTGGAGAAGAGCGGAATGCGGCGCAGGCTCTTGGCACTGAACGAAGGCACGCCTTCGAGATAGCTGATGCTGATGCGCTCCGTCTTGCGCAGTTCTACTTTTGTGCGGTTCACACGATAGGTTCCGCTTTCCACTTGCACCCATGGCAGGAGCTTGAGGAGGAGTCGGGGAGTGATGGAGCCCATCTGAGGGGCAGTCTTGGTGGTGTTCGCCAGTTTTCTGGCTGTAGCGGTCGTGACGCTACGCTGCAAATTGTTTTCGCTCATGTTGATTTCTGTTATTTCTTGATGATTACTTTCCATGTTGTGCCTTCCACTTGCTCCGTGCCGAGGACTTCGAATCCTTGTTCACGGGCTGACTTAGGCACGTTGTTGAGTGGTTCTCCTTCTTTCAGCAACACTTCCAATGTGTCGCCCTTGGCTATCTGCGCCAACTTGATTTTTGTCTTCACAAAAGTCATGGGGCAGTGCTCGTTGGTAATATCTAATGTGTGGTTTGCCATAGGGTGGGCATTTAAAAGATTTTAAATGAACGGTTATTAAATGAACAAGGTGCGTCCTCTTTCCGAGAGGTCAAGGAAAGTGGCTACGCCGAGTACGTCTTTCACTTCCTGAATGAAATCTTTCTTCTCCAGTCCGAGAATGTGCATCGCCATTTCGCAGGCATACATGTTGACGCCCAACACTTTGGCTGCATCGATGAGTTCTTCCAATGTTGCCACATTGTTTTTCTTCATGAGGCTTCGGAAGATTTTTCCACTGGCTCCGAAGAAGTTGAGACGGCTGACAGGAGCTACGCGAGTACCACCCATCATGAATCCGAACAGTTTAGTGAGCCAGTCTTTGCCGATGAACGCACGTCCTTGCTTTTGCTTGATGGCATCAAGTCCCCAGAAGGTGAAGAAAAGATTGACTTCGTAACCAACGGCAGCAGCACCTGTTGCGAGCGTGAATGATGCGGTGAGTTTGTCGAAATCTCCACTGAAGACGATGATGCTGAGTTTCTTTTCGTTCGACATTTTTTATTGGGCGTTTTCTTCGTTAAACAACTTGGTAGAGAGGTAGCGTTCGCCAGTGTCGGGAAGGAGAACGACGATAGTCTTTCCTTCGTTCTCAGGTCTCTTGGCAATGTTGATGGCTGCATAAAGTGCTGCACCCGACGAGATGCCCGCCAACACACCTTCTTTCTGTGCGAGAAGTCGTCCCGTTTGGAAAGCATCATTATCTCGAACCCTATAAATCTCATCCACGATGTTCAGGTCGAGCACTTTCGGAATGAATCCGGCACCGATGCCTTGCAATTTGTGAGGACCAGGTCGTCCGCCAGAAATGACAGGACTGCCTTGTGGCTCTATGCCAATGACTCTTACCTTCGGATTCAGTTTCTTCAGTGTGCTACCCACGCCTGTGATGGTACCACCTGTACCGATGCCAGCGATGAAGATATCGACTTTTCCCTCGGTGTCGTTCCAAATCTCGGGTCCTGTACCGAATCGATGGGCTGCTGGATTCGCTCCATTGTTGAACTGCTGAGGAATGAATGAGTTGGGATATTTCTCGGCCAGTTCATGTGCTTTCTTCAAAGCTCCAGCCATGCCCTCGTAGGCAGGAGTGAGCACGATTTCTGCTCCCAAGGCTTTCAACAGACTTCTGCGCTCGATGGTCATGGCATCAGGCATAGTGAGAATCAGTCGGTTGCCTCTAATGGCAGCAGCCAAGGCCAAACCGATACCTGTGTTTCCGCTTGTTGGCTCGATGATGACGGTGTTCTTGTCGATAAGTCCTTTCTCCTCGGCATTGTTGAGCATCACCACACCAATGCGGTCCTTCACGCTGCGTCCTGGATTCAGCATTTCAAGTTTGACGAGAATCTTGGCTTTCAGTCCCAACTCTTGCTCAATCTTGCTGAGTTCCAGCAGTGGAGTCTGTCCTATCAGTTCCGTAATGTTTTTAGCAATCTTTGTCATATATGTATTTCTTTGTCAATAATTTCACGATTGATGATTTTGAAGGAATTTAAGCGAATGTCACCATTCATCAACGAGAGGATGGCATAGCGGATGTTGGGGTCGTTGGCCAGTCGCTTGTCTTCTTCCGAAGGCCGCGAGGGCGAAGCAGGGTGAGAATGCCAGTTGGCAAGGATTTTCAGCCCGTGCTGCCGTGCATATTTCAAAGCAGCAAACTGTTCGCGAGGGTCGAAAGAGAAGTGCTCCTCGGAGTGGTCGATGTTTGTCATGGCATAGTTCTCTGTCACGACATCGTCCTTTCCCAATAGGTATCCGCAGCTTTCGATGGGTGCTTCTGCTTGAGCCTGGCGGATGATGCTCTGTTTCACTTCGTCAATGATAATCATACTTTCACGATGTGTTCATTATTTACTTCTTCAACTCGCATGCAGCTTGTTCGTAGTCGATGAGATGGTCGATAGTTGGGTGAGTTCCACAAATCGGACATCGGTCGGTCTTGCGTGTGTTGATGGTATGAAATTTCATGGTCTTGGCATCAAATGTCAAGAGTCGATTCGTCAACAATTCGCCTATGCCAATGATGTATTTCAGTGCTTCGGCTGCTTGGATTGTTCCCAACATTCCTGCAATGGCTCCCAATACTCCTGCCTGCGAACATGTTGGCACTGCTCCTGGAGGTGGTGGCTCCTTGAACATACAACGATAGCACGCCGTGCCAGGCAGATGTGTGAATGTCTGCCCCGTAAAGCGGAGGATTCCACCATGACTGAAAGGTTTTCCTGCCATTACGCAAGCATCGTTGATGAGAAATTTCACAGGAAAATTGTCTGTTCCATCAATGATGAAATCATAGTTGCTGATGATGTCGAGGGCATTCGAAGAATCAAGATATGTGTGGTATGTCTCTACCTTCACATCGGGATTGATGGCAAGCATTTTCTCCTTGGCACTTTCCACCTTGGCTTTACCTACATCGTTCGTGAAGTGAATCACTTGTCGTTGCAGATTGCTCAAATCCACCACATCGGCATCCACTATGCCAATGGTTCCTACACCTGCCGCAGCCAAGTAGAGGGAAACGGGTGCTCCCAGTCCACCAGCACCGATGACAAGCACCTTGGCATTCAGAATCTTTTCCTGTCCTTCCACACCCACGTCTTGCAGCAGAATGTGGCGGCTATATCGTTCTATTTGTTGTTCAGTGAAATCGTACATTGTGTTGATTTTTAGAATGATGAATTAAGAATTATGTAGTGGCAAACATTCTTCATTTTTCATTTTCTCATTCTTCATTTTAAATAGCGCCTCCTCCCATGAAATAAAGAAAATCTACTTCGTCGTTCTCTTTCAACTGGATTGAGTTCCATTCGTCGCGATCAACAAATTCCTCATTCACTTGAACAGACACCATTTCTGGCTGCTCCACATTATTCAATTTGATGAGTTCGCTCACATTCAGAGGAAGTTCCACTACCTGAATTTCACCGTTCACTTTTATTTGTGCCATAATTCTGTTTGATATTTTTTCTGTTTCTTTTTCGGTTGCAAAGTTAGAGACATTCAGTGAGGTGTGAAATCCCATGCGTTAGCCATTTTTTCTCACTATAATTAGGTATTCCGCATCCCATAAACGTGGTAGCTTTACAATCCTCGCTTGCTTAATTCGTTAAATATCACTACTTTTGCCAACATTATGAAACATTACGAAACAGAAATACTCACATCCCCATTTGTCAAGCCCGATGTCTATGGAGCGTTGACAATGCCCGTTTATCATACGGCTGCTTTTGAGTTTCCTACGGCAAAAGCCATGAGTGACGCCTTTTGTGGGCGCTCACCCGAACATAGTTATTCCCGCATCTCTAATCCTACAGTGCAAAACTACGAATGGCGTGTGCGACGCTACACAGGAGCCATGAGTGTAACGGCTTTCAACACGGGTATGGCTGCCATTGCTAATACACTTTTCGCCATCTGTCAGCAGGGAACAAATATCGTCACTTCGCCCCATCTGTTTGGTAACACATTCTCCTTCATGAAGCACACACTTGCTCAGTTTGGTGTGGAGATGCGAACAGCCGACCTAATTCATCCCGAGGAAATGGAAAACGAGATAGATGACAACACTGCTGCTGTCTTTTTCGAAATCATCACCAACCCGCAACAAGAGGTGGCAGACATCGCTGCGTTGTCGGCTGTGGCACATCGTCATGGCGTGCCTGTCATTGCCGACACCACGATTATTCCCTTCACGGCTTTCCATGCCAAGGATTTCGGAGTGGATATTGAAGTCGTTTCAAGTACAAAGTATATCAGTGGTGGGGCTACAGGCTTAGGCGGATTGGTACTCGATTATGGAACATTCGATTGGAGTCAGTCGCCTAATCAGATGCTAAAAAACCGAACGAAGCAAGTGGGCAAACGTGCGGCATTCACAGCTCGACTCAAAACCGAAATCCTCACGAATCTCGGTGCGCTCATGACGCCACACGAAGCCTATATGCAGTGTCTCGGACTGGAAACACTCCAACTGCGCTTCCATCAGCAAGCATCTTCAGCCCTGTGGATTGCTCAGCAGTTGAAGAGTGAACCGCGCATTCAGAAGGTCAGTTATACGGGTTTAGACGACCATCCCTTCCATGACATTTCACTCCGCCAGTTCGGACCGCTGCCTGGCGCTATGTTCACCATCGACCTTGCCGACAAGCAGCAATGCTATCGATTCATCGATGCACTTCAGCTCATCCACCGAGCCACCAACCTTTTCGACCATCGTTCTCTTGCCATCCATCCTGCTTCCACCATCTTCGGACTCTTCACTCCGGAACAACGTGCCGATATGGACGTGAGGGACACAACCATACGCCTCAGCATCGGATTGGAAGCCAAAGAAGACATCCTTGTCGACATTCTGCAAGCGCTTGATAAGATGCTGCAATGAATATTTTTTTTTTTAAACATTCATAATCAAATGTTTTTCTGTAAATTTGCAGCGACATGTAGTAAAATAGAATGTTTATGGATAAAAGTCAAGTCATAGAAAACATCCGTGAGGTTGCCAAGACAACCTTGCCAAAAGGTAGCTCGCTTCTGCTCTATGGTTCCCGTGCTCGTGGGGATGCGGATAAGGATAGCGACTGGGACTTGCTAATTCTGCTTGACAAGCCAGACCTTTCAGAATCTGACTATGACACTATTTCTTTTCCTTTCACGATGCTTGGTTGGAGTATTGGTGAAATAATAAGTCCACAAATGTACACCAAAAAAGATTGGGAGTCTATTTCGTTCTTACCATTTCATAAGAATGTAGAACACGATAAAATTGTATTGATATGAGTCTGAATGAAGAAGAACGTTAGAACCTACACGATAGCTCAATGAAAAAATTTAGAAATATATTTATGGATAATCGTTAACTAACCTATTTACCTTTAACGATTTTTTAATTCATAAAAAACCATCAATCATCAAGATAAATGAAAAAGATTCTTACTTTATTCCTTTTCCTTCTGGCGTTCTCGCAGCAAGCGATGGCGCAGGACAAAGCCACGCTGGTGCTGTATCATGCCGATGGCACTACCACCGATGTGGCACTGTATCTCAAGCCCCGTGTCGTGTTCGATGGCGACATGGTGCGCATCACCTCCACCGTCCTCGACATGGAGTACCCGAAGGCGAACATCCTGCGCTTCTCCTACAAGGGAAGCGGAACAGGTATCACTGCTCCCAAGAACGAAGCTGACTATACGCGTGATGGTGACCGCCTCGTTTTCCACGGCATCAGCTCCACCGACAAGGTGGCTGTCTATAATTCCGATGGAATCCGTGTACCTGTTCATCTTTCTGCTGCTTCCGATGGCGTAACCCTCTCTATCTCCTCTATTCCCAAAGGAGTCTATGTGCTGAGTGTCAATGGTAAAACCTCCAAATTCGTAAAGCCATGAAGTCTAAGTGCCTATTCCAAATCTTGACTATCTGGACAATGTTTATGATGGCAAAGCCAGCGACTGCTCAAGATGTGTTCTATGTTTATCGTAATGACCATTGCATCAATACTTTCTTTACAGAGGACATAGATAGTATAGTATATTCCAATTTCGATATTGACAGTGTTTGGCATGATGATGTAGTGACGCAAGTAATATATGAGTCAGATACCCTCTATCGCATACCTTTGGAGGTAATTGACAGTGTAGGGTTCAGAACTCCTGAAACTGAGTATCAGCCAGGAACCGTTGTTCTTGAGGGAGAAATCCGCAAATATATTCTCTCTCGTGATTCTCTTACGCTGGTTTTCGACCTGATGACACCAGGCGAACTGCTGCCAAAAGTCGGTGACCATCTGGTTTCTACTGTTGGAGACGAAGTGATGCCAAGTGCCTTTGTCGGAAAAGTGAGTACCATTACTCGACGTGAAAATGGCATTGTCGTGGATTGCTCTGTTTGTTCTCTCGGTGATGTGTTCGTTCGATATTATGGTGTAAGTAAAGGAGAAGCTGTTCAAGAAGTCCCTTCTCGCAAAGCTTTTAGGGATGGGTATTGGCCATATTCTTTCAACATAAGTCCTGGTGAATTAAAATTGGACCTTTATTCCACTCGTGGCTGGGTCACGTCTTTCTCGCCTGTTGATTTCCTTTCTTTCAACCACAATGATTATCATGTGACTTTTTCTACAACGCCCGACCTGAAAGTGCGTGGATATTTCATCTATGACAGGCAGTATGATGTCAATCTCGGAATTACAATCACGGGTACTTGCGATTTCTCTCAAGAAATGCGTTTTGCAGGTAGCGTAAGTGTGCAAAAAGATCAACATCTATGGCAGCATGCATGGCCTATTCCTGAGGCATTTGTTAACATCACAGCTGAGTTTGGAGTGTTCCTTCAAGCAGAGCTTGAAATGGCTATCCAACGCAAAATGAATCAGAAATACATGCTCGGCTTCCATTGGGAATGGAGCAGAAGTGGACGTAATATGTTGAAGAACGATTTCGTTTTCCGACCTGTTTCTCATAGTGTTGAAGGTGGTACCACCATTAAAGGCGATCTCCACGGAGGAGGCTACGGACAGTTTGGGGTTGCTTTCATTGGCACCGAAAATCTTGACATAGCAGAAATAAACCTGCGAGGTGAGGGAGGTGTGGGAATGCAAGGTGAAAGCACTTTTACACCCGAAAACATTCGAAATAGAAAGACAAGCACTGCTCTCTACAATGAATTAAGGGACAAAGAGATTGAAACCTACTGGTTCTACGGAACAAAAGTGGAAGGAAAACTTTTCAAATGGAGCAAAAGCCATGATATTCCTAACTTTCTGAACATACCATTCAATAATCATGGAAGAATGGATAGCAAGTATGCCGTACCACTATTTTCCGACACAAAACTGACTACTAAAGGTGGCAATGCCCTTCTTGCAAAGACAACTGCTAACCGTCGAACTTATAGTCAGGACCTCGGTTTTATGCTTACTAACAAAGACAATCCAAGCGACACTACATCCGTCTATCGAACGCGTGGTTATACAGGACCAAACTCGCAGATTGAATACACTTTTGGAAATCTTAGTGGAGATAAGTATAAAGTGAATCCTCTTGTGAAATTCATGGGAGTGGAAATGCTTGCCGACCCTTCTTCTGATGCAAAACTGGAATTTCCAGTTGAAATCACGAACTTCAAAGTGACAAAATCGGAGCATAAGGAGAATGGTTTCTACCACAATGGCAGTTACTACGACTATGCTTACTATGCCGCTACCACGGTGGAGCTGAAGGAGAGCGAGGGCGTTGCCGACTGGGGTTATGTGTATGAGGACCCGAACGGGCAGACTGCTCGCATTTCCCTGAAGGCATACAGTTCGCCGCATACTGATACCAACTATGCTTATTATCGCAACTCCAAGCAGTCTTCGGCTCGGCTTTATCCATTCGTGCAGTACGAAGGCGACAGTAAAAATTACTACGGCGAGGCTAAGGACTATCCATTGGTGCATAAAGAGGACGACGAGCCTACCCCAGGCGAAGCCATCGATTTGGGTTTGAGCGTGATGTGGGCAAGTCACAACGTGGGTGCTTCCTCTCCAGAGGGCTATGGTGGCTATTATGCCTGGGGCGAGACGGAGGAGAAGAGTGTGTATAATTACGACTCTTATCAATATAAATTGGATGATTATCCTTATTATCAACACATTGGTAATGACATCAGCGGTACGCAATACGACGTTGCCCACGTGAAATGGGGTGGCAGTTGGCGCATGCCTACGAGAGAGGAAATACGTGAACTTGTGAATAAATGCACATGGAAATGGACGACTTACAACGGCGTGAACGGACAGATGGTGACGGGACCAAACGGCAATAAAATCTTTCTTCCTGCTGCAGGCCACCGCTGGGACTCGGAGCTCAGCCGCGCTGGCTACGGCCACTACTGGTCGTCCACGCTCATCGAGGGCAGCGAGTACGTCGCCTACAGCCTCTACATCAGCTACGGCAGCAGCGCGTACTGGAGCAGCAACGGCCGCGACTACGGTCGATCTGTTCGCCCTGTGCAATGAATTTAGTGCATCCTTGACCTACGCATTCCCATCCCAAACCCTTCATTCGCTTGCAGCGCAGCACTCCACAGCGGGACAGGGCCTTTAGGTCCGAACGAAGTCCCGCAGGTGGAGTGCTGCGCTGCAAGCGAATGAAGGGAGAACAACAAATGATAATTAAAAACCCAACAAGAAAAAATATGTCCGTAACAAAAGAAATTGTAGAACAAGAGAACAAAAGAGTTCAAGCCGATTGCAATGAATTGCACTTACATCGTGAGGGTACGTTCTTGCGAGCTTACGAGTGGAGTGCTTGGCTGGCTTGCCGCTATCTGAATGAGTTCAAGGTGAACAAGCGTATGTTCAAGGGCATTGAGCAGCCTGTCGCATTTATCGGCTTTCCCGAGACGAGCCTCTGACTTCTACGGAGGATAGGAGGATTGGATTTTTTTGGGGCTATCTCCTTTACTCCTATCTTCCGTAGAGAAAATTCTTGCTTGGGCGACAAACAAAGATTTTTTCATGCTTTCTTTTGCTTGAAAAGAAAATATGTTGTAACTTTGCAGTGCAAAACTCAAAGATGATGGCTCGTTAGCTCAACTGAATAGAGCATCTGACTACGGATCAGAAGGTTATAGGTTTGAATCCTATACGAGTCACAGAGAAAAAGACTCGCGACGAACAAAGCTTGCTTTGATAAGTCGAGAGGATTTTTATCTGTAAGACTGCTGCCAGCAGGCTTTTAGGATATGTGATCCTATACGAGTCACAGAGGTAAATAAATGAAGAATGAAGAATGTCGCTTCGCTCCGAATGAAGAATGAGAATTACAAAATTCATGAGCAGAGTAAAATACATTCTTCATTCTTCATTTTTCATTCTTCATTATTATTTTGAAAGATGGCTGAAGAACTGAATATCATAGAAGGCACAAAAGAAGAAAAATACGAGGCTCTGCTGAAGCAAATTGAATCGGTTGTAGCCGACGAATCCGACCTTATCGCTAACATGGCGAATGTGGCATTGATGATTCACGAGACGTTCCACTTCTGGTGGACGGGATTCTATCGTGTCATTTCCGATAAAGAACTGGTGTTGGGACCTTTCCAAGGACCATTGGCATGCACACGTATCAGGAAGGGTAGGGGCGTGTGTGGTACTGCTTGGGCTGAAGCGAAAACTCAAGTCGTGCCCGACGTAGATTTGTTTCCCGGGCATATCGCTTGCAGCAGTGCATCCCGTAGCGAAATCGTCGTTCCGCTTTTCGATGAGAAGGATGAAGTCTTTGCTGTTCTCGACATCGATTCTGCCGAACTCAACACTTTCGACGAAACCGACAAGGTGTATTTGGAGAAGATAGCTGATTTAATGAAGAATGAAGAATAAAGAATGAAGAATGTATTTTACCTCCATCCGGATGGCATTATTCTTCATTCTACATTCTTCATTCTACATTCTTCATTTAAATATGTTTAACATCAAAGGAGACATACACGACCGTTACACGCTTGAATTCAAGATAGGTTATTCCCGCAGCGACGAGAACGCTGAGGTGAGTGACTTCGTGATGGATACGTGGCTGTTTCTTCCTGATTCGATGAATATCAATCAGGGCACCTACACGAAAGAAAATTTCTATCGTGATTTCCGTGCGATGATGCGTCTGCTGACTCCAGTGTTTACGCTGGAGGAGATAGCTAATCCAACATGCCTTCCCTTGTCTCGTCTCAAAGAATGGTGTTCTGCTTTAGCCCAAGAAATCAATACGGAGAATGAAAAGGCATACGAGCATCAAATCAAGATGTTTTGCAGTATTGCCCGCAGTGCCTACCGCGATGAAGCCATTCGTATTTCCAAACTACAGGATAAAGATGCTTTGCGCCACGACATTGATACGATGGTGGAAAACACCCGACTTATCCTTCTTCATTATCGTGCCATTCCTTCCGAAACGGGTATCAATATGCTTGATACCGAACATCAGAAATGGTTCCGTTTGGGTGATGAATGGTTGTGTCGCACTTTCGAATTGCGCACCTATCATTTGTTGGAAGTGCTGAAGAAACGATTGGGAGATGATTATTCAGAAGTGACACGCTCTTTGGGAGAATTCCTTGATGAACAAATTGATTACGAGAAAAAACAGCAATTCATCCAACCGATGGAGAAGGAAGCTGTGGCACATAATCGAGACTATTTACATCGAGGAGGACAACTGAAGAAATATGTAGAAAGTGACCTTTATTTGCTGGCACACACCAAAAGCAACACTTTTGTGCTCCAGCAGATTCTTTTCATGTTGGCAGCAGGAATGAGTATGGTGTTTGCTACAGTTATTTCTTTCTCTTTTCAAAAGACCTTTGGCAATTTCACCATGCCATTGTTCATTGCCCTTGTGGTGAGTTATATGTTCAAGGACCGTATCAAGGAACTGATGCGCTTTTGGTTTGCTCAGAAATTAGGTAGCAAACTCTACGACTTCAAAACCAAATTGGCACTCAGTGGACAACCTATTGGCTGGATTAAGCGTGGCATGGATTTCGTGAGTGAACGCAAATTGCCAAAGGAAGTGAGAGAGCGAAGAGGTCGCACTTCCGAACTTGAAACAGGTTATTCAGCACTGCGTGAACAAGTTATCATTTTCCGTCAGCGCCTTAAGATGTATGGCAAAAAACTCGCCACACTGAGTCATTATCCTCTTCATGGTGTGAACGAAATTCTTCGCATCAACCTCCGAGAATTTCTGCGACATATTGATAGTTCCCACGTACCTATTTATATTAATGATGGTAATTCAGAGTTTCATGAAGTGCAGGCAGAGAAGGTCTATTATATGCATTTCATCATGCGCATTCGCTATGAAAACACCGAATCTTATCATCGCTTCCGTGTCTGCTTGAATCGACGAGGTGCCATCAGTATCGAGGAATACTAAATGAAGATTGAAAAATAAAGAATGAAGAATGAAAATTACTCAGCGATGAAAGTAAAATTCATTCTTCATTCTTATTTTGATAAGTAATCGTTCTAATTTTAATTGTTTAGGATATAATTGACGAGTGACACCACATCGCCAATGTTTATTTCCCCATCGCCATTGACATCCATGCTACCAGAGGTGTCCTTGAAACCTACAAACATGTATGAGTTCCGAGGAATGGTGATACTCAAACTGTTGTTTGTCACTCGATTGGTGATATCTACATTGTTCAGTTTCACGATTCCCAAGGTAGCATGATTGTTAGGAGTAAAAGTGAAACTGGTTGTGATGGCAGCAGGTACTGCCACACTTTTCACATTTCCCGTTACGGTAGTATTCTTCACAGTGACAGAACCATTTGTATCGCAACCTAATATGAGTACGTTGGAACTGGTATCAACACTCAACGAAAAGCTGAAATCCACTTCATCTACTACATATTTCTGTACATTCACATCCGATAGTCGGATATTCTTAATTTGTGCCATATAGTTGCCAGCAGCTAAGCTTGCATCAATATTTACTACGATGGTAGCCACTTCTCCGTCATTTCCACTAAATGCATAATTGTTTGTGGAACTGCAGAATACGCGCATAGCACCATCACTTCGTTCTGCACAACTGAAGGTATCTGTTCTTCTTGCTGTGGTACGAGCTGTACTGAGTTCTATTCTCTCAAATCCGTCCTCATCCTTGGCAATGGTGATGCCATCAGGAAGATAGAGGTCGAACTGAAAACCTGTGATGGAAGCCGTGTTCTTCATCTTCACGGATAGTGTGACTTCCGAACCAATTTTCGCTGATACATTCTCAATGTAGATGACATTATCCATCGAGGAAATGTCTGTGTCCTGAGCATGGGCTGTGAAAATGCCCATGCTTAGGAATAATATAGAAATTGCAAATAGTTTCTTCATGATTAAGTTTTATCAAGGATTTATAAGGATTACTCCTCATTTAACTAAAACTTTATACGTTTACTTTATGACTTTCTTGCCATTGATGATGTACGAGTCCTTGCGGAGAGCTTGAATATCGCTTGCTGTGGCTTGCGACTTCACGAGGCGACCACCCATGTCATAAACATCCACGAGACGATTGTTGGCAATGATGCCGCTGATACCTGTTGCGTCAGAAACATTGATTTCTGCCACGCACTTAGGAGCTGCCACACCCTTTCCGTTGGCTGCTACCTTCGCATTCAGAATCTCGATGTTTCCGCTTTCAGCAGTTTCGTCTGCTTCGAGGGTGAGGGTAGCGATAGCACCGCTGTTGCCCTTGAAGAACTCGTTGCGATGCGAAGCACTGAGCACGCGGAAGCTGTTGTTGAGTTGCTTAGCACCGAAGTACATCTGGCGACCACTGATGCGCTCTGTGTTGAGTGTTGCTTCCACAACTCTGATACCGCGAGGCAGAATCACGTCGAACTGGTAAGACGAGAAGTCGAAATTCTCATTGTCGATACTGATATTCACATCCATCGTGCAACCCTTCTCAATGTTGATACTTGGCACGAACACATTTACATTAGCAGTTGTAGTATTGCTTCTACCCTTCACTTCGTTCGAACCATCAATTGTGCCATAAAGGATGAGGCTAACAACGCCTGAGAGGTCATTAACATCAACAAAACCATCTGCGTCAACGTCTGCACCATTAAAGTTAAATGGATTAGGCTCTTTATCAAGGATATAGCTTGCAATGGTAGAGAAGTCATTCACGTCAATTTCTCCATCATCATCAGCATCACCTAAAATGTATGTTGCTACAGAAATAACACTCTTAGATGTACCGACAGAATATTTCGTATTCGTTATGTCTGACATCACGATATTTTTCAAAATGATAGGATAATCAATATCTTTTAATTCATCACTTAGCTGAATGGTGATAGTTGCCACTTCACCGTCATTTCCATCGAATGTGTATCCCTTTGTTGAGTTACAGAGAATTCGGAGAGATCCATCAGCTTGCACTGCGGCGTTGAAGTAATCAGTTTTTTTCGTTGTGGTGCGTTCGGTGCTGAGATTAACGAGAGGGAATCCATCAGCATCATTGACAAATGTCATTCCATTTGGCAAAAACAAGTCACATTGGAAACCTTTCATTTCAGTAGCATTTTTCATTTTGAGTGAAAGAACCACTTCACTACCTGTTTTGCCATTCACATTCTCAAAATAGAGAATGTTATCATAATTGGCAACGTCAGTATTTGGAATAGGCAAAATATTTGGTATTAAATTCCATTCTGAAATAGATTTGTATTTTTCTACAATATGGTCTGGAACGTATAATGTGACGTCTTCACTTCCGTAAAGAGAAAAAGAGCTATCTCCTGTTGGAAAAACATCTTCAATATAAGATGTAATACTAGTTAAACCCTTGCAGAAGCAAAAAGCATATCTCCCAATGTTAGAAACAGATCTTGGTATTTCAATAGATTCTAGTTGAGAACAATCATCAAAAGCAAATGATTCAATTGTGGTTATAGTTTCTGGCAGATAAACTTTCTTTAGATTCTTACAACCCATAAATAGAGCCGAACTGATAGTGTCAATGGATTTTGGTATTGTAAATTCTGTAAAACCATTACAGAATGCAAATGCATAACTTCCAATATGAGTAACGGTGGTTGGAATATTTATCTCAGTTAACCCCTCACATCCTTGAAAAGCAAAATCTCCAATATATGTCACACTTGATGGTATATCTATATTAGTTAATTCACGACATTCATAAAAAGAGCCACCTACTAGTTTAACAACAGTGTTTGGGATGATTGTGTTTTTACAACCACTCCACAAAGCATTAGTTTCTGTCTCTATGATTGCGTTACAATTATCACGGGAGTCATAGTAAGGATTATTCGGGTCAACAGAAATGCTTGCTAGACTTGTACAACCTTCAAAAATACTACCTTCTATATTCGTTACAGAACTAGGTATATAAATACTTTTTAGTTGGGAGCAATCTCTAAATGCCCAAGCTTTAATTTCTTTAATATTACTTGGAATACTAATGGATTCCAAACCACTAGCTCCAGCAAAAACGGCATAATCTATGATGTCCAAAGATGTTGGTATATTAATGTGTTTTAAACTTGAGCATCCTGAAATAAAACTATTTCCCAATTCTTTGATTGAATTTGGAAGATGTAAACTAGTCAAGTTTGTGCATGTCTGAAATGCAACATCTTCTATGGTCTCCACACCTTCGGGGATGGTTATTGAAGTTAAGTTTGAGCAATTGTTAATGGAATTTGAACAAATTTTTGTTACTGTGCTTGGAATAGTATAAGAGGTACTCTCTTTTGCAGGTGGAAAGAAAATCAAGGACTTTATTTCCTTATCATAAAGAACGCCTCCTACAGAATTGTATTTCTGATTACCTGGATCAACTTGTATAGAGGCTAATTTTTTACTATTATAGAAATAACCTCCTTTCAAATCAGTGGTTAAAGCAGCAGGAATAGTAATTGATGTGAATTCTGTATTGGAAAATACACCATAACCAACTGTTTCTATCGAGTTAGGAAGATCAATAGAGGTTAAATTTCTGCAATGGTAGAAAACGTCTTCACCAAGACTTTTTATCGTATTAGGTAAAGTAACAGATGTAAGTTCTGTATTATATCCAAAACTATTGATAGAATGAACAAGACGAAATGCATTGTCTCCAATTCTGGTGACTGTATAGGTCACACCTTCATATGTTACTTGGCTTGGAACCGTGATATCGCCTGTATAAGGTGATTTTTCTTTATACGTAAGTTCTACCGTTTTATCATCAGTGGAAAGGATATTATAAACCAATCCATCCACTTCGAATTCGTAAGCCATGGTTTTTTCTCCAATCATGCTGAAGAGCATGACGAGTAATAAATGTAAATAGTTTCGTTTCATAATTTGTTAGTTTTTAGAGGTTCTGATTCATTTTTTATTATAAAAAGATGATTATTGACTCATCTGGACTCAAGTTTCTTTCTACACATATCAATCAATTTGAATTGCTAAAAATACGATTATTATTTTTTTTAATCAAGAAATATGTAATACAAGTGTATTATTTTGAGAGAAAATATATGCTAAATTGTCAACTTTGCAAACTCTATTTTTCATTCTATTCATTTATTTGTTTCATCCCTTTCGCTTCTTTGGTTGAAGTATTCCGTTGATGTGTTTCAACCATCCAGTTTCTTTGATGGGATTTTGTCGTTTTTGGGGTCAAAATGACAAAACGAAATTAATTTTTGCCACAAATGCACGGAAATCATAAAAAAGCCCTATTTTGTATCTTTAAAGGTAGACCCATAACTCAACTTTCGCAAGATGCGAACTCTTTGGTGTTTAGTCACGAAATGACACTCCTTGATTTTACTGACGTTCCCCTTCGCTTTTTCAGAACTTTCCCTCTGATTTTACTGACGTTTTCCTTTGATTTTACTGAACCTTTAGCTCGGCGTAAGCCAAATGGCGAGCCCTCGACGTTAACACGGCGAGCTTTACATAAGGAATAAAACTTTCCACAAAAGTACTTTTTTTTCCCAAAATCTTCGGTACAAACTTATCTCTTTTTGGAAAAAAACTTTGAGCAGTACAACTGCTTATAAGAGCAGAACCACTGCTTACAAGAGCGAAACCATCGCTTATAAGAGCGGTGGTACTGCTCCAAGT